>ODAI011361856.1_pt1 | contig 46837 bp, 34 predicted proteins | sample 1539321 | NCBI WGS metagenome assembly ODAI01 (sample SAMN02144231, study PRJEB22623) | gut metagenome | biome: sheep rumen | host: Ovis aries | place: New Zealand
CTGTGACCAATTGTATTCAACGAGTTTATCATCAATGTATTCGGCATCATCCTCATCACCTGACTGGATCTCAAATGCGCAGGGATCTGCGATAACGATCTCATCAGAGGAATCGTCAAGCTGTTTTATCATATCGTAATGGGTATGGCCCGTTGTCGGGCAATCTTCGATCGTACCGCATACCGAAAAACCGAATTTCTCATACAGCGGCCTTGCCTGAAAATCAAAAGTGCCGAGCGTCATAAAACGACAACCCTTTTCTCTTGAGGTGCGCTCCGCTTCGCGAATCAGGGCGGAGCCGATTCCCTGTTTGCGGTACTTTTCTTCCACCCACAGGATGTCCAGATCCGCAACCCTCCAGCAGTTTATCAGAAGATTACACCCAGCAATAATGTTTCCAGCGCTGTCACAAAGAAGTGTTCTTCTTTTTTAACTCCTTGTTTACTTCAAGGGCTTTCATTCAGTTGTCGTAATTACGTTTCTCACGATCTGCGGCGCCCTGTACCCGTTTGTCACATAACGCTTTCATCTGCGCAAGGGCAGTATCCGACTCATATGTTGCGATCTTTTTCTTCAGCTGCCGGTTTTCTTCCAGCAGCTTGTCTGTATACCGCCCGATGTACATGACAATCCGCTCCTCTTATAAGGCTGTCTGCATTACTGATATTTCTCCAGCACAGCCTGTATCCCCGCCAGCAGTTCTGCTTTTTCCTTCTCCAGTTTCCGCACCTGCTCCTGTAAGAGAGCATTCTGTGTTTCCATCTCCCTGCTTCGTTTCTGATAGTACGAAAGTAAGGACTCTAATTCGTCCGCCAGCCTTTGCTCTGCAGGATCTTGTGCAGGTTCTTCCTTTCTTTTTCTGCCACGGCTCCCTGTCGGAACAACATTTCCGTCTTCGTCAAGTTTTCCGATTAGTTTCCTGTGATTCCTCGGCTGTTTCTTTTCAGGATCCCAGTATGACTCTGACTCGTAGACATATGTGATACCGGTTTTTTTATTTTTGCTCTTTACGATTGCCATTTTCGGCTCCTTTCTGTGTATCTCCACAAGGTATATTTATTATAACAGCATTCGCCCTATTTGTCAATATAATAGGTATATATATTATATTAAATTTCTCCCTATGGCCGTAACAAAAATGAGAATTCCCCGTAAAATCAAGGAATTCTCATCTTTTTAACATAGGTTTATTCAATTATTCTCCGACTGTGAATGGTAACAATTTTTTTGAAGACCTGCTGCTGCGCATGTTCCGCCAGGCAGCCTGCTGCCCGGCGGAACATGCGAACCTCTTTGTGCGAAGGGGCGTTAATTGTAGCAGCAGTTTTCGCCCCGCATCCTTTTTATTCTACCCGGATTGTGCCGGCCGCGATATATCTGCCGGACTTCCGGTCAAAGAGGAGAATATTGTCCCCGTCCATGGAAAATGCGTGTTTCTGGCCGATCTGATACAGCTCGCTGCCGAAGATCACGCCGGTCAGAAGATAATTTCCGACCGCGATCTTAATCGTGGATTCCATACCGGTCGGCATGACGCCGTACATCTCACCGGTCAGTTCCCCGTCCGGGCTCAGTTTCAGGTATTCCGGCCGGACGCCGATTACCAGGTCTTCATTTGTCAGAACCGGCTGCTCGGCCAGACTGTCATCCTTCTCTTCCACAAGGGAAACCGGATAGCGGAAGACCTCATCCTTGTTGCCTTTCTCCACATATCTGCGGTCCGCCTTTTTGCGCCTGAGCTCTTCCGCCGCTGCCTGTATGGAAGCGTCGCGCTCAGCAAACCACTGATTCATGTCGATCTTTTCATTTGGATGGAAGACAGCCTTCTTTCCGTCCAGAATCTCAAGGGCAAGGTCCCCGTCCGCTCTCTGGGCTCCTTTCGCGTTGATGAAATTCATGGAGGGATTACCGACAAAGTCCGCGACAAACAGATTATTCGGCTTATGATACACGTCCAGCGGCGCGTCGTACTGCTGCAGAACGCCGTTGTTGATCAGGCAGATCCGGGTTGCCAGGGTCATGGCCTCCATCTGGTCATGCGTCACATAGACGAATGTGCTCCCTGTCTCCAGATGCAGTCTCTGCAGTTCGTAGCGCATCTCCAGGCGCAGCTTGGCGTCCAGGTTGGACAGGGGTTCATCCATGAAAAGCACCTGCGGTTCCGGAGCCAGGGTTCTGGCGATCGCGACACGCTGCTGCTGGCCGCCCGAAAGCTCCGCCGGATAACGGTCCATGAACATTCCGATCTTGACGATTCTGGAAACCCGGCGCACTGCAAGGTCGATCTGCTCCTTCGTCAGCTTGCGCACGGAAGTCTGCACTTTTCCGCCGCCCGTGACCTCGAAGTTCTCATTCAGCTCCTGCCCTTTTGCCTTATATCCGTCCCGGACAGACTGCAGTTTCCCCTCCAGCTCCGCGCATTTTTTCTCACAGGCGGCCTTTAAGGCGTCTGCCCCGGACTGCCCCTGCAGGCCGGCGTACAGCTCCTTCGCCCCGAACATGGACAGGGTAAAGGTATCGATCAGCTTCAGGCAGATCTTCCCGCTGTCCGGTTTTCCATCCCTGGTCTTTGCCTCTTCAAGGATATCCTGGATATCCCTCGGGTGCTTCAGGGCCTCGATCTGCGCGGCCAGTTTCTTCGCCTCATCATCCAGTACGGGCATCTCCCGCTTCACATTCGTAAGGCCGAAAGAGATGTTCTGATAAACCGTCATGTTCGGCCAGAGGGCGTAATTCTGGAACAGGAAGCCCACCCGGCGCTTGTTCGGGGGGACATTGATCCCGGCCTCACTGTCAAATACAACCCTGTCGCCGATCGTGATCTTTCCGGAGGTAGGCGTCTCCAGTCCCGCGATCATGCGCAGTGTCGTCGTCTTTCCGCAGCCGGACGGTCCCAGAAGGGTAATGAAGGCGTTGTCCTCTATCTTCATGCTCAGGTCTTCCACCGCATAGAAGCTGCCGTAACGTTTTGTTATATGACTTAATGTAATAGCTGGCATATCAGTTTCCTCCAATCCCTTCGTCCAGACTCGCGCCTGTGAGTTTATTTACCAGTGCGTTGAATACCAGAAGCAGCACGATCAGGATCAGGTTGATGGCGCTTGAAAATGCATAAAGCCCCATCTCGTCGAAATAGTCAAGTGTAGTAGACAGGATAAATCCCTGCGTGCACAGAAGCAGGAACAGCGACAGCTCTCTCAGGCAGGTCATAAAAGGAAGCATGAAACCGCTGATGATGGAGGACTTCTGGATCGGTATGATGATTCTGGTCATGCGCTTAATCCAGGGGATATCCTGAATAATCGCCGCTTCCTCGATCTCCCCGGACAGCTGAAGCATGGAATTGAGCGCCGCGCGGCTGGCAAAGGGGATGTATTTGACAACGCCCGCAATCACCAGAAGCGTGTATGTGTTGAACAGGTTCAGACGCCCGTTGGAAAACAGGATGAAGAAGGCGGCGCCGACTGCCAGGGACGGCATCAGGTAAGGCAGGAAAGCGATATTGTTTACATAATTCGCCCACCTGCTGCGGCGGTTCTTGGATACCGCATAGCCGATCAGGGTTCCGATCGTGCCGGCGATCAGGGCGCACATGATGGACACAAAAAGCGTTCCCTTGAGCGCGCGCAGGATCATGCCATTGAATAGAATACCGTTCTGCCCGTAGAGGGCTCCGGCGTCGTTTCCCCTGGTCAGCCACCACTTCGTTGTCAGATGGCTGATATCTCTGGTGTAAAGGAAACTGTAATCACCGGGATTGGGCAGGAAGGTTTCGATCGCGAACAGGGCAATCGGAAAAATACTGGTCATGAAGGTGACAAATATAAGTATGACCGCAATGACCCACTGTCCGGCCTTCCCGAGATTAATCTTCGAAATCTGCCCGGACTTTCCGCTGACGGTCGTGTAGCTCTTGCGGCTCTTCAGGCTCATCTGGTTGATGCCGAGGATCATGATTCCGAAGAGCATCATGATAATCGCGAGGATACTGGCTTCACCGGTATACTTCGAATTCATGGATACATACTTTGTCGAAAGCGTTATAAAGTTCAGGTAATGCGGTACCGGATAGGATCCCATGGCGCTTCCGAATACCAGCAGTATGGTGGACAGGATGGCTGGTTTGATCATGGGGAGCGTAACCCTTGTCATGATCTTCCATTTCGGCGTATCCAGGATCGTGGCGGCCTCCTCAAGGTTCGCGTCCATATTCCGGAAGATTCCGCCGATCATGATATAGGCAAATGGCGTGTAGTGCAGTCCCAAAACCACCGCGCAGGGAAAAAGCCCCTGACACCACCAGAGCGGCATCGTGATACCGGTCAGCGAAGTCAGCAGACCGTTGGATGTGCCGGTTACCGCGTTTGAATTAAACAGATGCTGCCACACAACGGCGAGCGTCCACTGCGGCATGATATAAGGGAATATAAAGATCGAGCTGATATACTTCTTAAACCTCAGGTTCGTGCGCGTCACCAGGAAGGCGACCATTCCGCCGAACAGGATCGAAATGACGCAGGTCAGTACCGCCAGCATGACGGTATTGAGCAGCGGCGTCCACAGGTTGACTTTTGCCAGTTTCGACGTGAACAGATCCACATAGTTGGCGGCCGAGTAGCCCTCCGACTTCTTCGTCAGAAACTGGTCGATCGTGCCCGGATGAATCTTGAAGGTGTCCCTGACAATGGCGATGATCGGTGCCACCGTAGTATAGGTGAGCACAATGCCGAACAGAAGCAGGATTACATTCTGAGGTTTGGAGAAATAGGTTTTCAGCTTATTGATCGTAAGAGTGCTTTTCTTCGTCATCAAGCTCTTCTCTCCTTTATGCTGCAGGAAATGCAGGTACTGCCTGTTTTCCTGTCTCTAAGGAAACACGGATGCAGGGACTTTGCCGGCAGGAAAAGGAATGCATCAGCGTTTCCCAAATGGAAGGGGCGTGCAAAAGCTCCCGGCCTTTGCACGCCCGTCCCTGATTATCTGCAGCCGGACTATTCAGATTGAAAGAAACTTATTCAGCCGCTTCTTCGCCGGTATAGTGGTCAAGCATCTCCACCCAGCTGCCTACCGTAAAGTCAACGGATGCGCAGTAAGCCGGATCCTCGACGATCAGCTTGCCGTCGTTGACCCACCATTCCTTGCCGCGGTCATCCTTGGCCGGGAATTCATCCTCGCCGGCCTCATTGTAGCCGCCCTGCTTATGGTTGTAGATCTCCTCGATCTTGGCAGCGACTTCCGGATTGGAAGAATATCCGCCCATATCCTTGCCCCATGCGTCAAAGCCTTCCGCAGTGGTGGTCATATAGGAAATGAACGCGCATGCAGTCCACGGAAGCGGGCTGTTGTCTGTCACAAACAGATAATGGCAGTAGCCGTATCCGCCGAAGCCTTCATAACCGTCTTCGTAGGCAGCAACCTTGATGTTGTTGACAGAAACGGCAGCGGACTCTTCCACAGAGCGAAGCTTGGAATAAACAAGAAGCCCGGACTGATCGGTAGCGGAAGCATCCACCAGGGTCTGGCAGATCGGGCCGTCGTCGGTCTGCTCATTATAAGCGCCGACCCAGAGTTTAATATAGGCAAGCGCATAAGCGCCGTTCTCACCCAGCCCGAACAGCTCCGCATCCTCAGCTTCCGCGTCGATGGTCGGCTGGAAATACGCCTTCTCCTCTTCCGGAAGGGCGTCGAATGCATCCTTCAGGTACTGCGCGTACTCATCCTTGGTCAGCATATACAGGAAGTTTTTGCCGACGATCTCAGAATCAACGCCCATGAAGAGCGGATGGCTTCCTTCTGCCACGAAATCCCAGCAGTTGTCATAAACCTTGTCGCCTGTGCAGTTGTACATGAACACCTTGTTCAGAAGCTGCAGCTCAAGGAATCCGTCATAATCCGCTGCGGTCACTCCGTTCGCCTCTGCCCACTCCTTCGGAATGAAGGTATCAAGAATACCGGTATCCGCCATCTTGGACTGAATCTGGTTTCCGTCCTGGATCAGGGTCATGGCAAATGTGCCGCTCGGCTTCAGGGAATCTGCCTGCAGCTGCTCAAAGATCTTATTGTTCTTGGGCTGCTGCCAGTCGAACTCCATGTTATAGGAAGGATCGATCGTCTGCAGATATTCGATGAAGGTAGGAAGAGCTGTCTTGCCGCGGCTGGAATTACCCACGCCGTAGAAGGTTGCGCCGTTCGATTCCTCGATCGCCTTTGCCGCAAGTTCCTCCAGGGTCATTTCCTGTGCCTGCTCGATGATGGACTTCGTATCTTCGGCGTAAATGCTGCCGGCGGCCACGCCTGCGGCGATGCACCCAAGTGCCAGTACTGTCATCAATCTTTTCTTCATCACATTCTCCTCCTTCTGTAACTGCCCCGCTGAAACGGCGGCAGAATTTTATATTGGTTCTCCGGATTCCGCCCCGGAGAACCTGTCGAACCGATTATACACCCACATATACACTTTGCACAAGATAATCCTGTATTTCTTTTAATATTCTGTTACCATTCACAGTCGACTGGCGGTTTTCCCGAGTCAGGACCACCGGCTTAGCCGGTGGCCTGCTCAGTCCCTATAAGGGACTTTTACCTGCTTGCGCCCGTAAGGCGCACTGAAAGGTCTGCCTACTGCACCACTTACACAGCTGCCCCCTTTAGGGGGCTTTTTCATTGCTTTCTTCCTCCGGCGCAGCCCCAAAAGGGCCGGAACAAGCGCCCCGGAGGAGCGCCTGTGTGATGGCTGAGTGCTTTCATCTGTACTTCTGCCCTGGCAAGAAAAAAAAACCGGCGTTTAAACCGATGCTCTCTTCATCTTATGTCGCTTACTGATGCGGTATTTCCAGCATGTCAAGAAGCCGGATGAAGATATCCTGGCCGTCCAGACAGGTGTCTGTAAGCCACTCCTTCTCATTTCGCCATTCGGATAAACCGCGATAATAAAAGTGTTTTTTTCCGTCCTCAATAATAAACGGAATAATGTTGTACCGCAGGCACTCCTTCAGCGAAATGAGCCGTCCAACCCTTCCATTTCCATCCTGAAACGGGTGGATATACTCAAACTCCGCATGAAACGCAATCACATCCTCCACTGTAACTGTGCTTTTTGCGTTGTACTCCGCCAGGAGCGACTTCATGCGTGCGGGCACATCCTTCGGTTTCGCCGTTTCCCGGCCTCCGACCACATTGGCTCTTTTCTTATAGTCGCCAACCGCAAACCAGGCTAATGTCGAATCCTTCGTGTCATGCTTAAGGATATAGTGCAAATGTTTTATGATCTCCTCGGTCAGTTCATCTTCCGCAACATCTATCACATAATCGATAGCCCGGAAGTGATGCACGGTCTCCAGAATATCATCTACAGGAACGCCATCTTCGACATCAATGGTGTTCGTCTCGAAAATCATCCTTGTCTGATCCTCGGTGAGCTTGCTGCCCTCGATATGGTTGGAATTGTAGGTCATCCGCACCTGGAGTTCGTGATAAAGGCCGCCTGAGATTCCGGCTTCCTTTTCATCCCGCAGGATCTGCAGGATCGCATTATCTGATTTTTCCCTGCAAAGGACATCTGCATCACACTCCAGAAAATCGGCGATTCTCTGCAGCGTCCTTTGCGAAAGCTTCTCACCCTTAGCGATCTTTGCTATGGTGCGGGAAGAAATCCCGAGCTGCCCAGTTAGATCTGTTTTGGTAATCCTCTTTTTTCGGAGCTGCTCATATAAACCGTCATATGAAAGCATCTTCTCTGCCTCCTTCAAAACCTTTACTTATTATACTTAATTTCAGGTTTATAGTAAAGGTTTTTGAGAAACGATCACGAAAAAGTAAAGATCGGTAAATTCCCCATACAACTGTGCTTTACGGCCTCATTCGATCTGCCTCCGTCAACGCACGAATTACGCGACAAGGATTGCCTGCGGCCAAGCTATGGGGAGGAATGTCTCTTGTCACTACACTGCCAGCGCCAATCACGCTGCCTTCCCCAATGGTTACACCGCCACAAACTATCACATTGGATGCCAGCCAGCTGTTATCCTCAATTGTGATGGGCTTCGCATATTCTAAGTTGTAATAGCGTCCGTTTTCATCCTGACGGACATTGCGCTCTTCTGGTAAAAGAGGATGCATGGGCGTAGCCAAAGTCACGTTTGGACCTATGAACACATTATCACCGATATGTACAGGGCACACATCCAGACAGGTGAAGTTAAAATTAGCCCCGCTAAACTTGCCAAAAGTGGTATTGCAGCCATAATCAAAGTATATCGGTGCCTGTAAGATGTGTTGCCTCTTTTGGGTGTGCCACAATGATCAATAAAGTAAAACTGCGCCACAGCCCTGGCAGACCATCGCGCAGCGATTTTGTTCAACTGGAAGTTGTCACTCACTTATTTTTTTAAAAGAAACCGTATCAATCTGAAGGAACTTTTTCTGATGTCGTGAAATGGATAGCCTGAGAATATATTCTTCGGTCGTTCCATCAGCATTTACACACTGAAATACCATTTCACCTTTTCCATCATTCAAAGCGATAATATGAAACTCCGAAACATCTTCAGTAACGGTACTATAATCGCTCGCAAAGATATCCGTTTCCTGAATAATTGACCACACCTTATCCTCATTAGCATTGTCCAAATCCAGGAGTAAAGTAGCTCCGCCTTCCACTGTGGCTGAAAAAAATTCCCCATCTGCGTCAAAAGACAGTGATTTGTTCTGCAGTATGAATTCTACAGCCATTCGCTGCTGCTCCTGAGCAGAGATAAGAGCATCCCCATCCCCGTCCTGTATACCATAATTTCCAAATTGTGCATGATTTCCGCCCTCAATAACATATGTCGCACTATCACCTGACAGATACCTGTGTGCCTTTTCCAGTTTTTCCATGTTAAGAACACCGTCTTCCGATCCGTAGATGATTATGTTGCGGGTGTTTTCACCCAAAGGCTTTGATGGATATGCGGCAAGCATATAAACACCCGACAGCTTTTCACTGTGTGATGCGGCATAGATTGCAGCCATCGCGCCTCCAAGAGAATGTCCGCCCATATACCAGTGGGCATAATCATGCTGTTTCATGACAGAATCTGCTTTGTTTACGCCAAAAACTGCCAGACGAAATGGCATCTTGACCAGACAGACGTCCATACCCTGTCCGGCGAGATGGTGCAGCAGCGGCGCGTATGCTGTTTCCTCGACCTTACCTCCAGGGTAGAAAATGAGTGCATCGTCTTCAGAAGGGCCATCGAATATCCATCCATATTCAGTTTTTTCTACCGCAACTGCTTCATCAGACATTAATAAGGAGTACACTGCCTTGTCTGAATGATAGTATTGCTCAGCATAAATAAGGAATACCATACATGGCAGGATAATCACAAACACCGGAATAATCCACCACCTTCTTTTCCGTACATATCCCTTCTCACAGCTTTTCACGCAGCATCCCCCCTGATCAATGCCTGACTTGAATATGTTATACCCGCCAGCTTTTTCCGTATAGCCTGATGCTGCTATTATACTCTCTTCAGATACGGTTAGCACTAAGTATTCCTGGCTTATAACACTTTTTATGATCAATGCAGTACGCTGATTGGCGTCCATTCCACGGGTCTATCACCCTGCATTATGAAAATAATGCCTCTTCATCAATCTCCAGGAATTCTTTCAGATCATTAAAGTTGTACGGGAAGGCATTACTTCCGGAGATTCTTACAGGTTTCCTGTTTCCTTCAAAGTATATTTCCAGTTCCCATTGTGTTCCATCAAGCACACCCGGATCACAATAGTTTTTTCTCCACTCACCAATATGCAGTTCTTTCAGGCCGGAAACAAATTATAACCTCTTTATAATCAAGTGTACCTTTTGACAGTGCAAAAATCCTGCCCGCCATGGTTGATAAACGTGTGTTTGCCGCAAACTTGCGGTCAGGCAGTTATCTCAGACAGAAACTCAAATTGACGTGGGACAGGTTTAATGCATAGCTTTCCCATAAAAAAACCAGGCAGTATCTCTACCGCCTGGCGCTCAAATTCTCTGTCAGTTTATTATTGAATTACTCGATGTGAGTCAGTTACCCAATGAAGTATGCATTCACAAAACCGGTAACACCGAAGTCGGGCGAATAAACCCGAACGTATGTGGTCGGTACGCCATTGATGCCTGTACCCTGTACAGTCTCGCCTACGATCTGAACCAGCTGGCCGTTTCTCGGGCCATTGTGGATGATCTCGTTCTCATAATTGAAACTCGGCGCTGTACGGATTGCAAGATATCCTCCCTGCAGGTTCATAACAGTCCTCCAACCGTTTCCATAATTGTATCCCTCAACTCCGCCTGCTGTATTTGCTGCTTCCTGCTCAGTCATTTTTCTGATGTCTGTATTTGTATTCGTCATGATTATTCTCCTTTATTCAAAAAATCTCGTATTCAAATGTTCCTGTTTTGAGATATTGTAGTATTCAATAAACTGTGATATTCAATAAACTGTGGTATTCATAAATTATCCAACCAGGGAACCTGCGACCCAGCCGAAGCAGTCCTCAGCGCCGATCACATATACCTGATACCAGACATAACCATCTTTCTGTTTTTTCTTTCCGGTTGTCTCAAGCAGATCTCCGTTCTCAAGTCTGAGAACAACATCGGACTTAAGTCCTGCCTTTGCTCTGAGATTGGTATATGAAGATGCGTTATTTTGTTGACGTTCTTATATACGATAGTTCAGAAATACTTCCTCGCTGGGAGAAAAATGATTTTGCAGATCTTTTCTCTTTGCTTTGTCTCGCCTCTTTGGGGCCTCTTTTCTGCCGTTCCACTATCTGGTCTTCAACACATCCACCGGCGTTAAGCTCGTCAGACATGCCTACTGGCTGTTGTTGTGTCGACATTTAAAATGTGCCTCCCGGCAACTTTGATATTTTGCTGACACATTCATATACGCGGAACCCGGAGATATCCACGCGGGAAAATATCCACGCAGAGGGAATATCTGCATTTTGCGCCGCTCAGTGGTCACCCGTCGCAGCCAGTGACCGGGGTTACTCGACCACTTCCATTCGATCATAACAATACTCGGTCTCGTAAAGCCGGGGTTCTTATAGACGCAAAAACGCCTCTGAACCATATCGGCTCGGAGGCGCTGCTGCTTCTCTATTCAGATGAACATATCTTCGGGAGAATTTCAAGAAAATGCTGACCAATCTTTTCTGCGTCATAGCCGTTGGCTTCGCAGCTTCCGGTTTATCGTGTTGAATCATCCCTGCTGTTTTTAATCAATCCACCATTCAGGTGTTAATTCACCAAGTTTCATTACAAGTCCTTTCGAGTAATCGATCATGATATCAATATCCTTATACCTGCCAGGCATCAACTGTACCATGAGTTCCCTGCAGGCTCCGCAAGGGGCGCCTTTCCCTTCACTCGGAGGTATGCACAGAACCCTGTCAATCTCATATTCTCCATTCGTGATCATATTGAATATAGCATTTCTCTCTGCGCAAATTCCAAGTGTCGAACATGTATCAATGCACACACCAACATATATTTTCCCTGATTTTGAACGAACAGCCGCCGATACTTCTCCGGCCGTAACATAATCCGAGATGGTAACTCCGCCAAGAACAGCCTTTGCTGCATCATACATTTCCGTCCATATTTGATCCATATCAATCCCCTTGAAGATTCATGCTTGCTGACAATCACAACGTCAATAAAATCCAAAGTTACCCTATCTGTGTTTATTTCACAATATCATATTCCTCTGCGTTTATCCACTCCCTAAACGCAATAAGCATATTTGTCTTACATATCGCAGCACATTGTCGTACAATCGAAATTGAAATGTGGTGAAACCAATGAAAGATGCAACCGTTAGCGCACGTGTCAAATATGATATCAAAACAGAAGTATGAGATGTTTAAGCTACAATATGCACCCAGAAGAGAAAAAGAGGTGGCACAGACTCATGAGGCTTTTTATAGCGATCAGCCTTTCGGATGCCGTAAAGGAAGCACTGATAGACGCACAGAATATTATGTATGACTGCGGCGTCCGGGGCAGCTACACAAAGGAAGAAAACCTGCATATGACACTTGCTTTCATCGGGGAATATCCGGATACGGATACTATCATGGAAGCTCTGTCCACTGTGGTCGCCACGCCTTTTGACCTGACATTGAAAGGCGTAGGGTGTTTCGGTGATTTGTGGTGGGCAGGAATAGATGAATCCGTCCCGCTTTCCTCTGTTGTCCGCCGGATCCGCAGGGTGTTGGCCGAGGGAGCCATTCCTTTCGATAAAAAGAAGTTCACACCGCATATCACACTGATTCGGAAAGCAAGGGGGAAAATGCCGGGGATACAGATCCCGCCTATAAGCATGACCGTAGACAGTATCTCCCAGATGCGCTCCGACCAGAGTAAAAGCGGCATGATCTACACTGAAGTGGAAAGATACAAATTTTGAACTGAAAACTCCACCGTCACGGAGTTTCAGAGCCGCTTTCACGGGTAAATAGCGCATTTTCCGCCGCTGAGCTGTGAGCGGACACTGTGGTGTGTTTGCCGCAAACTTGCAGTCTTCTTATAGCACGGGCAGTTCTTGTAGTGATCATTGATGATCCCGCAGGCCTGCAGATGGAACTGCAGTAAAACGACCGCGCCACCCGTAAAAACACTAAGGAAACACTGAAATAATCAGTGTTTCCTTAGCCTGCATCAGAAAATCATTCTTCCCAGAACAGCTCATCAAGTGTCTTATCCAGCGCTTTGCAAATCGCTATGCAGAGGTTTATGGTAGGATTATAATCGCCTTTCTCAATCGCACTGATCGTCTGTCTGGAAACAGAACACATATCGGCAAGCTGCTGCTGAGAATAGTCTTTTCCTGCACGTGCCGCTTTCATCTTAAGATTCTTCATCGGCCATTCCCTCCTCAGCTTTTTTCTGTATATTTTTCACCGACAGAGATATCAGCACGACAAGAAACAGTAACCCGTATGCCGGAGTAATGCATGCACCTGTGAGCTTTCCGTCAACAATCATCTCGCCTCTGGCAGCCTGAGCAATCGTACTGGCAGCTGACACAACAAGCACTGCCGCGGCTAAAGCAATAAAGTGATTGATTCTGTTTCCGACACCTACAAATGCATCCTTACTGATGCAGTAAACAACAAATATGCAGATCGGAATAAGAAACATAATCGCGTACATGGCACCATCTGTAAGCGGCAGACGCAGGTCAGCTCCGTCAATGAACATAAGCGCCGCAAATTCAATCATGTAAGCGAAAAAAGAAATCCTGTATCCTCTTCCTCTTATCCGGTCCTGGCGCTCATCGTATTCCCCCTTTGCAGAAGTACGCCTTCCACTTTTCTTTCCTGTATAGATAATCGCATAAATAATGGCGATCACCGCGAGAAACATCGCTGCATAAGTAATATCCTTCATTTGCCCGTCCTCCTGTAATTCATCTGCTTTGTTCTGATTTCAGCTGATTTCATAAACACTTCTTCTGTTCTGAAGACAGGATATCACTTATACGACAATATGTCAAGTATATCTTACAAATATCTTTTATAAGATGCATTTGTCATCTCATAAGGGCATCGCAATTACGATCCGGCATCCTTTCAGGGGGAGTGCTGAAAGCCTTCTGACCGGCGGGATACACGATTGTCTCCGTGATCTCAGGCGCGGCGGGGCGGAAGCCCCGCAATCAATTCCGCCTTGGCGGAATTGTGCCCGAGCGCACGGCAGCTTTAGCTGCCAGACTTCATCTGTGCGCTCGTGGCATCCGCCGGAGGCTTCAAACTTCGTCGCGAGTTTGAACTCACGACTACGTAGATTTGTTGATTTACGCTCCTCCCATGACTTGGAGAAGCGTAGAATTCTTTGATTTCGTTACGCTTCCCATCCGCAGGTAAAGTTCGCGCAGAAGGCGCCTCTTCTGGTCGCAATGCCTCCGAGGTCTGTCAGCTTTGTCGCCAGGATATAGGAGTTGATGTCGCTGAAATTAAAGGTCACAACGCCGACCCGGTCGTCGATGTTTTCCGTATCCCCGTAGATAATGATATTGTCAAACTGCTTAAGCCCGTCGATCAGCTTCCGGTTAAGGACTTTTTCATGTTCCTCATTTTTGTCAAAGCCGATCTCCTGCAGGATTTCGACCGCTTTCCCAAGGCCGACGACACCTGGTTTCCGCTTCAGTCTCTTCCATTCCCGGAAACGCGGCATAGCTCCCGGCATCTTCTTCTGTCTGGAGTTCTTCATCCGGATCAGGGGTTCCGGAGTCCGCTGCGGAGCAAAATGCGCTTCCGATATGTTGCTCACAGGTCAGGCAGCGATATCCAGTTCCGCCGCCAGGTACAGTTCCAGCCTGTGCCCGACATTTTCCGAATGTTATACTGATCTGACGCAAGAAAGCGGAAGAGCTCAAAAACGGAAGACAGCCTTATTCAACTGTGATGAAATAAAGCTCATCCCCGGCCAGAACCGTTGCACTGCCGGCAGCTTCAGCTTCAAGGGCGTCGCTGACGACGAGCGGATCCGAGCTGAAGCCTGCTCCTTCAAGCTTCTCTCCTGTATGCATGCTTATAAAATGAGAATGAGCTTCAAGCCATTCGCTCCATTTCAGCTCATAACCGCTTTCATGATTCGCCTGAATATACTGGAATACGGCCCTCGCCAGCACGCAGCGCTCCTTCTGGGCATGACTCTTTTCCGGAGCGGACCTTTCAACCAGATTTCCGCTGCCGGTATCAGCCTGGTGCTGCAGAATATCCTCCACGGGCACATCAGGCTTCTGCATCATCTCATAGATCGTCATAAAGGCACCGGTCCGTCCGGACCCTGCCTGGCAGTGGAAATGAAGCCAGGCCCCATCCTCCAGGTCTTTTGCAAAATCAATGAAGGAATCAATGATGTCACTGGGCGGCCAGCAGTGATCCGGACAGGCAAGGCGCAGATAGTGCATACCTTCGCTCTCCGTCAGCGCCCGTTCGGTCTCCCATTTCTCCACGGTGAGTTCCAGTTCATCCTTCGGCCGGTCGTTCTGTGCCGTGTATGCCGTGACGTTCGTTCCGGTCAGACCGGAAAGCGCTTCTTCCTCCGCTTCCACCTCTTCCGCCGTTTTTCCCAGATTGGCTCCATTATCCTCCCCGCACCAGGAGACGGCAATTCCGTTGATGAAGCCGTGGCTTTCCAGACGGCAGTCAACCATCCATACCTCATCCGACCGTTCCCTGAGTTCTGCGGCGAGATCCCTGAACTGCGTTTCAGAGAACTGCGCGCTGCCGGACATGCCTTCCTCCTCCAGGAAACGGACATTGGCAAGTGCCTGCTTCCAGGCGTCCGGATCATCCCTGTCGATACGGATAAATACACTGTCCTCCGCTGCATAGATCCGGAGCGGAATCAGCAGCACCGCCAGGACCAGAACCGTAATTCTTTTCACAGTACGCATATATACCCCTCTCTCCTGTTTCCTCTTCATTATGATCCGGTACAATCTGATACTCTGCGGCAGCTGTTCATAAAAAAACCATTTATCTTCGCAGAAATACAGCATTCTCCCGGAAGCCCTTTTCAGGTGCTTATACTTCCTTCTTCTGCTGCTCCAGAACCTTTCTGTAGGGTCCGATCATGCCTTCTGTAAGTTTTCCTCCCGCCTTCTTCCTGAGCTTCGGGTTATTCATCAGTTCTCCGACGAGATACATGGCGAGCATCTTTCCCCGCTGCTTCTGCGGGAAATCATAAAAGCCATGCTCTTTATAGAATCTGTGGTCCTCCCGCATCAGCCCCTGCATCTGCCAGATCAGGTCCCGGAAGATCTTTAAGCCGCCCACACCATAGAAGTCTTTGGGCGGATTATAATTCTTCGCGATGATATAGCACAGGGAATGTGCCAGCCGGTCAATCTCCTGCTCCGGATCACGCGCGCTGCACGCGAACCCGGCGAGCGTGTTCCCGCCAACCTGGGAGCGGGCTTCCATCAGCATCCGGAGGTTCGGCTCTTCATCCAGGACGCCGTCCACCAGATATCCGACCGGTTTTCCCATCAGGTCCGCGTCTCTGAGGCTTTCCTGCCAGTCTGAGAGAGTTTTCTCCAGTTTTCTGATGTCTTTTCCGACATGGATGATCTCATATTCATGTATCGGAAAGTGCTGCTTTATATACAGAACAGTGTAAAGTGTAATGCTGTTCCTGCCGGCGGGAGAGCCGTTCAATACGACAATTTTCATTGATCAGAGCCTCTCTGCTTCATTTTCCGGCCGGTTTTTTCCCAGCCTGTTTATTTGTGTTGACAATCAGCATTCCGATCAGGAACATGGCTGATCCGGACAGAACGTACGGCGTGATCTTATCTCCGTAAAAAAGCACGCCCCAGACAATATTCAGTATGACTGTGCAGCTCTGCAGAATGGTGGCCGCAAACAGCGGTACAGTCTTAATAGCCTCAGCCTGCAGCAGAAATCCCACACAGGTAATAATTCCGAGCAGGATAATGCAGATCACTCCTGTAAAGCTGACCGGGCCTCTGCCGTGGGGTCCCGTGGGCACCAGGACAAACAGAGTCGTCAGAAGACCGTATGAAAACATGGAGCTGTTCAATTCTATGGAATCCATCTCCTGAACCAGCTGCTTCTGCATGACCGTAAAAATGCAGGCGCCGATGCCGGCGAACACAAAAGCCAGAAGGGTTGTCGCCTGGCTCTGCATGAACACATCGGCGGAGGCGCCGTTCCATGAAACAACTCCGATCCCTGCTGTGCAGAGTATGGCACCCAGGATCACATGGAACGCGAAGCGCTCTTTATAGATAAAGATGGAGATCAGAAGGATGGCGACCGTCTGTACCGGCCAGACCAGAATACCCCCATAGGAAAAGCCCTTCATCACGCCATAGTTTTCTCCCACATAATGGACAGCTTTACAGATACCGCCAATAATGACAACGCGGCTGGCCAGGGTTAAGTGAAGCCGTCCGTAACGCATCTTCTGAAGGATAAGAAGCAGGAGAATGCCAATCAGAAAGCGGAGCGCTGAGAGAAGAAAGGGAGAACATACCGTCCCCGCCCCCTTGATCAGAAGTCCGCCGAAGCTGAAGATCAGAGCCTGCAAAAAAAGAAAAACATAACCTTTCATCGATCTCTCCGAAAAAACAAAAATTCAATTATGCCTGATAACGGGGCTTTTTCTGCCTCTGATCCTATCACAGTTTCCTGCATTTTTCCACAATCAAGGCCCGCCGTTCAGGCGGGCCGAAAAAACTACATTTCGAAAAAAACTACATTTCTTCATCCAGTATCTCCTGGGCGATCCGTTTTCTTGAAGTTCCGTGATCCATCGCCTGCTTTCCGATATAGCGGTGTGCTTCGTCCTCGGTCATATGCCGCTGCTCGACCAGGAAAAACTTGGCTTTATCCACAAGCCGTATTTCCTGTACCTTTTCTTCCAGATCCTGTACCTTAAACTCCAGCTTTTTCAGTTTTTCCTGAGACGCTGACAGAAAACGCATCGCGACGCCGATCCGGTGGACCGGGATCGGCTTTTCTATCACCAGAATCCCGTAGTCCGTAACCCGCTCCAATGTCTGCGCGTAGATCCCGGCTGGTACAATCAGCAAAACTGATGCACTGCACTGTCCGGCAGTATCAATCGCAAGTTCCACACCTGACTCATCCGGAAGCGGAGAATTAATCACCACAATCGTATAATACCGTTCCAGGATGCATCTTCTGGCTTCAACCGCGCTCCTTCTGTGTTCCGCCGACATAATACATTCGTCCCGGAGGGATCTTCTGATCAGAGAAACCATCTTCTCATCACCGGATACTGTCAGTATAGAATGTCGGATTTCTTCTTTTCTGGGCATATCATCACTCCCCGACCCATTCGAGGGAAACGCTGATTATATCAGCGTTTCCCGCCCTGTTTCCTACTGGCGGCAGTACACCCGGAGAATCTCTTCCGGGATGATACGCCGCACAAAGGCGCTTTTTGCGGCGAGTATTCCCGCCTCCTTCCTTGACGCAGGAAGAAGGCTGCCATTCTCAGCCGGTTCTTCAGGAAGAGGCAGACTGCGCTCAATTCCCGAAAGTCCTGCATGGATCAGAAGTGCGAAAACCAGGTACGGATTGCATGACGCATCGGGGGACCGCAGCTCCGCGCGTGTCCGCCCGTTGAAGCTTTCGATGTACATAAGCTCGGACTTGCCTTCTCCGGACCAGTCCGCCCGGTCCGGCGCACTGCTGCTGCCGAGCCTTGAATAGGAATCGTCTGTCGGATTCAGGAAAATCGTGATATCCCTGGCCACCTCAAGGATCCCCGCCGCTGCATGGAGCGCCAGATCATTTCCGTCTTTGTCAGCCGCGTACAGATTGATATGGTATCCGTTCCCGGGCTGATCCTGCAGAGGCATGGGGGAGAAATCCGCGTAAAGCCCGTACAGATCCGCGATTGTCCTGACAGCCATCTTGAATGTTGTGATCTGGTCGGCTGCTTTAAGCGGTCTGGCATAATGGAAATCAATCTCATTCTGTCCCGGCCCGCGTTCATGATGGGAGCGCTCGGGCGTAAGTCCCATCCGTTCAATCGTCAGGTTGATTTCACGGCGGATGTTTTCACACTTATCGGCGGGTGCGATGTCGAGATACCCTGCCCGGTCATAGGGGATCTTTGTGGGATTCCCGTCTTCATCCTTCAGGAAAAGATAGAATTCGCTCTCTGTGCTGAAGCGGAATTCCACCCCCGCCGTCTTCGCTTTTTCTATTGCCTTCTTCAGAATCTGTCTTGTATCACAGGCATAGACTTCCCCATCCGGCGTGCAGACATCACAGAACATGCGAAGCACCTTCCCGCTCTCTGACCGCCAGGGAAGAATCGTCAGCGTATCCGGATCCGGCTTCAGATAAAGGGAAGCATACGGGCTGCCCGCAAATCCGGCAATCGCCCGGGCATTGATCGGTATGCCGTACAGAAATGCCTTCTTCACCTCGCCCGGCATCACGGCAATGTTCTTCTGGACGCCGAAGGCGTCCCTGAAGGCGAGGCGAACAAATCTGACGTCTTCTTCCTCTATATGACTCAGTACCTCATCTGCTGTATATCCCATAGCTGAACCCTCTCATTTCTCATTTTTGCCTTCCGCACGGCCGGATGCACCTGTTTCCCACTCTGCACTGCCCTTTGGAGAGTGTGAACGGCCATATGCCCGGCGTCACTCCACCGTTACGCTCTTTGCCAGATTCCGCGGCTTATCTACATCAAGTCCTTTCGAGACACTGATATAATAACCGAGCAGCTGCAGCGGCACCACCGCGAGAATCCCGGAAAAATGTTCCTCGGTTTCCGGAATCCGGATCACAAAATCCATGCCTCCGTCAATCAGGTCATTTTTCAAGTCCGTAATCGCGATCAGGTAAGCGCCCCTGGCTTTGCATTCTTTCATATTGCTGACGGTTTTCTCCAGCAGTTTTTTCTGTGTAAGCACGCCGATGACGGGCGTCCGCTCCTCGATCAGGCTGATGGTCCCGTGCTTCAGTTCCCCTGCCGCGTAAGCCTCACTGTGAATGTAGGTGATCTCCTTCAGCTTCAGGCTGCCCTCCAGGCTGATGGCGTAATCCGCTCCTCTTCCGATGAAGAAAGCATCTTTTGCGTTCGCGTATTTTGAGGCAAACCACTGGATCCGTTCCTGTTCCAGGAGCAGTCTTTCGATTTTATCCGGTATTGCTCTCAGCTCCTGAAGGAAGGTACGGTATTCTTCCCGGTCTGTCCTGCCTTTTACGCAGGCAAGCTTAACGGCCAGCAGGTAGATCAGCATCAGCTGGGAGGAAAATGCTTTCGTGGTCGCGACCGCGATCTCCGGGCCTGCTTTGGTATAGAGCACATGATCCGCCTCCCGGGCGATCGTCGAGCCCTCCACATTCACAATTCCAAGCGTCCGGATTCCTTTTTCCTTCGCGATGCGCAGCGCTTCAAGGCTGTCGGCCGTCTCCCCCGACTGGGAGATCACGATGGCAAGGGAATCTCCGGCAGGCAGAATCCTGCGGTAGCGGTATTCCGACGCCAATTCCACCCTCACCGGAATCCGGGCCAGATCTTCGATAACATACTGGGCCGTCATTCCCACATGCCAGGCGGAGCCGCATGCAATGATGCAGACAGACCCTGTTTTTTCAAGCAGGTCATCCTTAAGCCCGGCATCGCTGAAATCGATCTCATTCTTTTTTATAACACTTTCCATGGTATTCCGCACGGCCTGGGGCTGCTCATGGATCTCTTTCATCATGAAATGCTGATAGCCGTTTTTCCCCACATCCGCGGCATCCCATGTCACCCGGGTCTGCGGAATGAGAATTTCATCACCGTTCAGATCATAGAAATGGGCCTCGCCGGGCAGAATCCGTGCCGCCTGCAGATTCCCGATATAGTACACGGTCCTCGTGTAGTTCAGCATGGCTGTCACGTCGGAGGCCAGGAAGGATTCTTCCCCGGAAATTCCGATGATCAGGGGGCTGTCCTTTCTTGCCGCGTAGATTTCTCCCGGATAGTTCCGGAACATCAGGGCAAGGGCATAGCTGCCCCGTACCCGCACCATCATCCTGTTGATCGCGTCGATGGGGCCGATTTTATATTTCCTGTAGTAATAATCGACGGTCTTGATCGCGACCTCCGTGTCGGTATCACTGTAAAATTCATAGCCGTGCCGGACCAGCTTATCCCTCAGTTCCTCATAATTCTCAATGATTCCGTTATGGACGCCGATCACCTCGGAAGTTGAGTAATCCGATACTTCTTCGTGAAAAGCCCCGCTGATGTGAGGATGCGCGTTCATCTCACTGGGCTCTCCATGGGTTGCCCATCTTGTATGGCCGATGCCGCAGCGGCCGGGAAGCGCTTTTCCCTGCTCTGTCCTCTCCACTAAGTTATGGATCTTCCCCATGGCCTTGACCAGTTTTACGGCCCCGTTTTCGCCGGCAACGGCCATTCCGGCCGAGTCATATCCTCTGTATTCCAGTTTTTTAAGTCCGTCCAGAAGAACGTCCGCTGCCTGTCTGCCGCCCGTATATCCGACGATCCCGCACATATCTGCCTCTTTCTCTCATTAAAAACCGCTTGTATCCTCTGTAATCTTCCGGGAACAGATCATTCGTATTCGATCGTTCCCGGCGGCTTTGACGTAATATCGTAAAAGACGCGGTTCACATGCTCCACCTCATTTACGATTCTTGTCATAACCGTTTTCAGGACCCCATAGGGGATCTCTGTCACATCCGCCGTCATGAAATCCGTGGTGTCAACGGAACGAAGGACTACCGCATAATCATAGGTTCTTTCATCCCCCATCACTCCGACCGTCCGGACATTGGTCAGCGCGGCGAAATACTGGCCCGCGACGCAGTCAAGGCCGGCTTTCTTTATTTCATCGCGGAAGATGGCGTCGGCATCCTGAACAATCTTCAGCTTCTGCTCCGTAATCCCCCCGATCACCCGGATCCCCAGTCCCGGGCCCGGGAAGGGCTGCCGCATAACCAATTCCTGAGGAAGCCCGAGCTGAAGCCCCGACATGCGCACCTCATCCTTGAACAGGCAGCGCAGCGGCTCGATGACTCCTCTGAATTTCATCGTTTCGGGAAGGCCTCCCACATTGTGGTGGGACTTGATCACCGCGGATTCTCCTCCCAGTCCCGATTCCACGACGTCGGGGTAGATGGTTCCCTGAACCAGATAGTCCACGGTTCCCAGCGCTTCCGCCGTTTCCTCAAAGACCCGGATGAATTCCTCCCCGATGATTTTCCGTTTCCGTTCCGGTTCGGTCACACCCTGAAGGCGGCTTAAGAAGCGTTCTCTTGCGTCGATCCGCATAAAGTTCAGGTCGTAAGGCCCTTCCGGCCCGAAGATTCCCGCCACCAGATCGCTCTCGCCCCTGCGCAGAAGACCGTGATCGACAAATACGCATGTCAGCTGTTTCCCCACTGCTTTGGAAAGAAGAACCGCGGCGACGGAAGAATCCACGCCCCCGGACAGCGCGCAGAGCACTTTCCCGTCTTTAACCTCTTCCCGGATCCTGCGGATCTGGGTGGAGACAAAATCCTCCATCTTCCAGCTGCCGCCGCATCCGCAGATCTTATAAACGAAGTTGCTCAGGATCTCTTTTCCAAAGCTGGTATGCAGCACCTCCGGATGATACTGCACGGCGTACAGCTTCTTCTCTCTGCATTCCAGGGAAGCGGCAGGACAGTTTGCGGTATGCGCACTTACCTCAAATCCGGGAGCTGCAGCGGATATAAAATCGTTATGGCTCATCCAGCAGGTCATGGGAGAAGGCACTGCGTCATAGAGGGCGGAATCCCCCGAATCGATAAAAAGCTCTGTCTTCCCATATTCCCGCTCCGGTGCCTTTTCCACCTTTCCGCCCAAAAGATGCATCATGAGCTGGGCGCCGTAGCACAGCCCCAGCACGGGAATGCCCAGTTCAAAGAGTTCCACGGGCGCGGAGGCGGCGCCGTCCCTGTATACACTGTCGGGACCGCCGGTCAGGATAATTCCCTTCGGCCGGCCTTCAAGGATTTTTGAAAGAGGCGTCCGGAAGGACTCGATCTCACAGTAAACGCCGCATTCCCGCACTCTCCTTGCGACAAGCTGATTGTACTGACCGCCGAAATCGATGACGATCACCTTTTCCTGATTTACTGACTGCATGTATGCTCCCTTTCTGCCGCCGCCCTGACAAATTCCCGGAATACCGGATGCGGCCTGTTGGGTCTGGATTTAAACTCGGGATGATACTGAACGCCCAGGAAGAAGGGGTGATCCTTCAGTTCGACCGTCTCCACCAGCATCCCGTCAGGAGAAAGGCCGGAGATGACAAGGCCGTGCTGCTCAAGTATCCTCCGGTAATCGTTGTTGAACTCATAGCGGTGGCGGTGCCGCTCCCGGATCTCCTTATCCCCCCCGTAACAGCGCTCCATGACCGTCCCGGGAACAATACGGCAGGGATAGCTTCCCAGCCTGAGCGTCCCTCCCTTATCGGTCCGGTCCGACTGTCCGGGCATAAAGTCAATTACCCGGTGGGCAGAGGGATGAGCGGATTCCCCGGAGCAGGCATCCTCTATGCCGGCCGCATTTCTGGCAAATTCGATTACCGCAATCTGCATGCCCAGACAGATTCCAAGGTAGGGAACCTTTCTTTCCCTTGCATATTCCGCCGCCAGGATCATTCCTTCGATGCCGCGGTCTCCGAATCCGCCCGGGACAAGAATTCCCTGCAGGTCCTTCAGCTTATCCTCATAATTCGAGGCTTTAAGTTCTTCCGAATCGATCCAATCTGTGTTCACGTGGGCATCCAGGCAGAAACCCGCATGGACAAGCGCCTCCGCCACGGACAGGTACGCGTCATGAAGCTGCACATATTTTCCTACGATTCCGATGCGGATCTCCCGCTTCCTGTTATGGATCCGGCGGACCATCTCCTCCCATTCCTTCAGATCCGGTCCCGGCAGACTCAGCCCCAGTTCCCTGCATACCACATCTGAAAAGCCGGACTTTTCCAGCATCAGCGGTGCTTCATACAGGCTTTCCATCGTTCTGTTTTCAATCACGCAATCCTCCTTGACATTGCAGAACATGGAGATTTTTCGGAAGATGCTCTCCTCCAGCGGCTCATTGCAGCGCAGAACGATGATATCGGGCTTGATGCCCATTCCCTGCAGCTCCTTCACGGAATGCTGAGTGGGTTTTGACTTATGCTCATGGGATCCCTGAAGATAGGGTACGAGAGTTACATGGATAAAGAGGCTGTTCTTTTCACCGGCCTCCAGTGAGATCTGACGGACTGCTTCCAGGAAGGGCTGGGACTCTATGTCGCCGATCGTTCCTCCGATCTCCGTTATGACAACATCCGCGCCGGTCTGGGTCCGGGCCCTGTAGACAAATTCCTTGATTTCATTCGTGATATGCGGAATGACCTGAACCGTCGAGCCCAGGTACTCGCCCCGGCGCTCTTTGTTCAGCACGTTCCAGTATACCTTACCGGAGGTCAGATTGGAATACCGGTTCAGATCTTCATCGATAAACCTCTCATAATGTCCCAGGTCAAGATCCGTCTCCGCGCCGTCTTCCGTGACATATACCTCGCCATGCTGGTAAGGGCTCATGGTTCCGGGATCCACATTGATATAAGGATCCAGCTTCTGTGCAGCTACCTTAAGTCCCCTGGCCTTCAGAAGCCTTCCGAGGGAAGCTGCCGTAATCCCTTTCCCCAGTCCTGATACAACGCCGCCTGTCACAAAGATGTATTTCGCCATATTCCTTCTCCCGCGTATCCGTTTTCCTTTCTTCCGCGCCCCTGCTTCCTGCGCGCCGGCAGGCTGCGCTGCGATTTACGCCCCCTCGCACGGGGACGTGATCTGCTTCCCGCGCCAGGGCAGGCTGCGCAGACAGCCCGCCCGCTGTCCCTCCCTGCCGCAGGTTCAGAGATTCGAGTATCCCATCAGGGCCTCGTCCACCTCCCGGGCTGCGCTTCTGCCTTCCGCGATGGCCCATACCACAAGGGACTGCCCCCGGTGCATGTCACCGGCCGTATAGATCTTCTGCCTGCTTGTCAGATGCTTTCCTTTTTCTGTCTTTACATTGGTTCTTTCATCCGTGGAAATGGAAAAGCTTTCCGTCACATAGGATTCGCTTCCGAGAAAACCGGCGGCAATCAGTACCAGGGAGGCTTTTACCTCTCTCTCCGTTCCCGGCACCGGAACCATCTTCATCCTTCCGGTCTTTTCGTCCTTCTCAGGCCGAAGACTGACAAGGACCGCTCCCTTCAGATTTCCCTTTTTATCTTTCAGGAATTCTTTTACCGTTGTCTGGTAGATCCGAGGATCTTCTCCGAATTTCCAGATCGCTTCCTCCTGCCCGTAATCCACCTTTAATACTCTGGGCCATTCAGGCCACGGGTTGGAAGGCAGTCTTTCCGCCGGCGGCTGAGGCATCATCTCCAGCTGGCTGACCTTCTTCGCCCCCAGGCGGATGCAGGTCCCCACGCAGTCATTTCCCGTGTCGCCGCCTCCGATGATCAGGACCTCTTTCCCTTCAGCAAGCTCCTTCGGATATGTTTCGAAATCCGTATCCAGAAGCTTCTTTGTTACCATGCTGAGGAAGTCCACCGCAAAGAAAATTCCTTTCGCGTCCCTCCCCGGCACCTGAATATCTCTGGGGTTCGACGCGCCGCAGGCAAGAATGACGCTGTCATATTCCGCGGTCAGATCAGAAGCGGAAATGGTCCTTCCCACATCCGCTCCCGTTATAAAGCGGACCCCGGCTTCCTCCATCAGGCGGATTCTTCTGTCGATCACGGATTTATCAAGCTTCATGTTCGGAATTCCGTAGCGCATAAGGCCTCCGATCCGGTCCTTTCTTTCATAAACGGTCACCTCGTGGCCTCTCCTGTTCAGAAGATCCGCCGCCGCAAGACCGGAGGGGCCGCTTCCGACGACAGCTACCTTTTTTCCGGTTCTGACCGCCGGTTTTCCGCTCTGCACCAGGCCGTGCTCGAAGGCAAATTCAATCACCTCTTTTTCATTTTCCTTCGTGGCCACCGGCGTATCGTGCACGCCGCAGGTGCAGGCCGCTTCACACAGCGCGGGACATACCCGGCTGGTAAATTCGGGGAAGCTGTGGGTAATGTTCAGCCGCCGCCATGCCTCCTCCATTCTGCCCCTTCCGACCAGATCATTGATCTCCGGAACCAGGTTATGCAGCGGGCAGCCCGATGCCATGCCGGCAATCATCGTCCCGTTCTGGCAGAAGGGCCCGCCGCAGTTCATGCACCTTTGTGCCTGCTCCCGCCTCTGCTGCGCGGGGAGCCTCAGATGGAATTCCTCAAAATTTTTCGTTCGTTCCCGCTCTCCGGTTACAGGACCGTCAAGCCTTTCATATTTCAGAAATCCTGCCTTTGTACTCATACCTTTCCTTCCCTTCAGTCCTGCGCCGCTTCCTTCATGCCCGCAAATGCCTGGAAAGCCTCCAGTCTGGCGGTTTCGGGATCTGCTCCCTGTTCCTCGCTCCTTGCGATCAGTCTCAGGATTTCCTTATAATCTGCCGGTATGATCTTTTTGAAACGCGGAAGATAGCTTTCAAAGTTTTCCAGAATCTCTCTGCCCTTGCCGGACCCGGTCAGCTCTGTGTGCCGGCTGATCAGCCTGTGCAGTTCCTCCCGCTCCGCGGCTGAACTGACTGTTTCCATCAGCACCAGCTGCCTGTTCAGGTTCCGGTAGAGCCTGTTTTCTTCATCCAGTACATATGCGGTCCCGCCGCTCATACCTGCCGCAAAGTTTTTTCCGACCTTTCCGAGGATGACCACGCATCCTCCGGTCATGTATTCACAGCCGTGCTCTCCCACTCCTTCCACGACGCAGACCGCGCCGGAATTGCGGATACAGAAGCGCTCGCCGGCAGCTCCGGCTATATAGGCCTCCCCGGAGGTTGCCCCGTACAGAGCGACATTTCCGATGAGAATGTTCTCATGGGGATCGTAGGCGGCATTCTCCGGCGCGCGGACAATCAGTTTTCCGCCGGACAGACCCTTTCCGAAATAATCATTGCTGTCACCGGTCAGACGGATCGTGAGTCCCCGGGGCAGGAAAGCTCCGAAGCTCTGTCCGCCGCTTCCGCCGCAGTTCAGGGTAATGGTGTCCTCGTTCAGCCCTTCCGGATGCTTTCTGGTGATCTCCGCGCCTAGAAGAGTCCCGAAGGTTCTGTCTGTATTATCCACCTTCAGGAAGATCTCTGACTTCGTTCCCTGCGCGATGGACTGAAGGATCTGCTGATCCGCAAGGAGGATCTTTTCATCTTTCGTATCCTGCAGGCGGAAATCATAGCGTTTTTCCGGATGGAAGGTCATATCCTCCCGTCCCGCGGCGGGAACGCCTGAAAGAATGGCGCTCAGGTCAAGTTTCTTCTGCCTGTCCGTCAGATTCTCTCTCAGTTTCAGAAGATCGGTTCTGCCGACCAGCTCATCCACGGATCTGACACCCAGCTCAGACATGATCTCCCGCAGCTGTCTTGCGATGAAGATCATAAAATTCTCCACATATTCCGGCTTTCCGGCAAAACGCTTTCTCAGCTCCGGATTCTGTGTCGCGATCCCCATCGGACAGGTATCTGACTGGCACTCCCGCATCATAACGCAGCCCATGGTGATCAGGGGTGCCGTGGCAAAGCCGAATTCCTCGGCTCCCAGGATCGCGGCAACCGCCACATCCCTTCCGCTCATCAGCTTTCCGTCCGTCTCGATGACAACCCTGCTGCGCAGCCCGTTCGCGAGAAGGGTCTGATGGGTTTCGGCAAGGCCCAGCTCCCAGGGCAGTCCGGCATTATGGATGGAGGAAAGCGGCGCCGCGCCGGTCCCTCCGTCATAGCCGGAGATCAGAACAACCTGCGCCCCCGCCTTGGCCACTCCGGCCGCCACGGTTCCGACGCCTGCCTCCGATACAAGCTTGACGGAGATGCGGGCGTTTTTGTTCGCGTTCTTAAGGTCGTAGATCAGCTGGGCCAGATCCTCGATGGAATAGATATCATGGTGCGGCGGCGGGGAAATCAGGCTGACGCCCGGAGTGGAATGCCTCGTCCTGGCAATCCAGGGATAGACCTTTCTGCCGGGCAGATGCCCGCCCTCGCCGGGCTTGGCCCCCTGCGCCATCTTGATCTGGATTTCCTTCGCGCTGACCAGGTACCTGCTGGTCACGCCGAAGCGTCCGCTTGCCACCTGCTTAATGGCTGAGCTTCTGTCATTGGCAGTCCCCGCGGACAGGATGCGTTCCTCGCTCTCCCCGCCTTCTCCGCTGTTTGACTTTCCATGCAGATGGTTCATGGCCACGGCCAGGGTCTGATGGGCTTCCTCCGAGATCGATCCGTAGGACATGGCGCCTGTCTTGAATCGTTTTACGATCTCCTCTTCAGGCTCCACCTCGCTGAGCGGAACGGGATCCGCGGGCTTTGAAAAATCCAGAAGGGTTCTCAGATAGCCTGTCTGCTCCGCGTCGACCATCTCCGTATACTTGAGGAACTTCCCGTAGTCCCCTTCCCTGACCGCGCACTGAAGCATGTGGATCGTCTGCGGGTTGTATCTGTGGTGCTCTCCCTGCGCGCGCCTCTTGTGCCTGCCCGCCGCGGTCAGTTCCAGATCCGTGAACAGTCCGAGCGGATCAAAGGCCCGGCTGTGCTGCGCGTCCGCCGCCTGTCCGATCTCCTCCAGGCTGATCCCGCCGACCCGGCTTACGGTTCCCGTGAAATATTCCCTGATGACATCCTCAGAGATGCCGATGGCCTCAAAGATCTTGCTTCCCTGATAGGACTGAATGGTGGAAATTCCCATCTTGGAAGCGATCTTTATAATTCCGGACAGGACCGCCTTGTCATAGTCGTCCACGGCCGCGTAATAATCCTTGTCCAGAAGTTCTTTTTCCACCAGGTCCGCAATCGTGGCATGCGCCAGATAGGGGTTCACCGCGGATGCCCCGTAGCCGAGAAGAGCCGCGAAATGATGCACCTGTCTGGGTTCTGCCGATTCCAGAATCAGGGACATGGCGGTGCATTTCTTCGTATCCACCAGATGCTTGTGCACGGCGGCCACCGCCAGCAGGGACGGAAGCGCCACATGGTTTTCATCCACGCCCCGGTCAGACAGAATCAGGATATTCGTTCCCTGGCGGTAGGCCTTGTCCACCTCCACAAAAAGATGGCTGATCACACGCCGCATCGGGGTTCCTTTATAAAAGAGAATGGAAACCCTGGAGACTTTAAAGCCGTCCTTCTTCAGATCCTCAATCTTCAGAAGATCAAGATCTGTCAGGATCGGATTTTCAACCTTAAGCACATGGCAGCTGCGCGGGCTCTCCTCCAGGAGATTTCCGTTTTTCCCCAGATAAATCGTATGAGATGTGACGATCTCTTCGCGCTGGGCGTCGATCGGCGGATTTGTTACCTGGGCAAAAAGCTGCTTGAAATAATAAAACAGAGGCTGATAGGTCTCTGACAGGACTGCCAGGGGCGTATCCACGCCCATGGAGCCGATCTGCTCCGTCCCGGAAAGGGCCATGGTACGGATTCCGTCATGGCAGTCCTCCCAGGAATACCCGAAGGCCTTCTGCAGACGCTTCAGCGTCTCTTCCTGAAGCTTTTGCACCTTTCTGTTGGGGATTTTCAGGTCGGCCAGACGCAGCAGGTTGGAATCAAGCCATTCTCCGAAGGGTTTTGCCCTGGCGTACTGCTCCTTTAATTCTTCGTCGCTGATAATCCTGCCCTTCTTCGTATCCACCAGAAGAATCTTGCCCGGATGCAGGCGCTCTTTCCTGAGAATATGCGCTTCATCAAGGTCCAGAACACCGACCTCGGAGGAAAGAATCAGCCTGCCGTCATCCATTACATAATAGCGGGAGGGCCGAAGACCGTTTCTGTCAAGGATTGCGCCCATGAGATCGCCGTCCGAAAAAAGGATCGAAGCCGGACCGTCCCAGGGTTCCATCATGGTTGCGTAATACTGGTAGAAATCCCGCTCCTCCTGAGAGAGGGTATCATTGTGCGCCCAGGGCTCCGGCAAAAGGATCATGGCCGCAAGCGGCAGGGGCATTCCGCTCATCACAAGGAACTCCAGGGTATTGTCAAGCATGGCGGAATCCGATCCGCTCTCGCTGATGACAGGGAGCACCCTGATCATATCTTCTTCGGAGAAAAGGTCTGTATGCAGGGTTTCTTCCCTTGCCAGCATCTTGTCCACATTTCCCCTGATGGTATTGATCTCGCCGTTATGAACGATCATCCGGTTCGGATGGGCGCGGTTCCAGCTGGGCATGGTATTGGTGGAGAACCTGGAATGGACCACAGCAATCGCGGAACAGTAGTCCGGCTCCGTCAGATCGGTAAAGAACGTCCTGAGCTGTCCTACCAGGAACATGCCCTTGTAGACGATCGTTCTGCAGGACAGGGAAGGCACATAAGTTTCGACGTTGCTCTGTTCGAATTCCCTGCGGATAATATACAGTTTCCGGTCAAAATCAAGATCCTCCCGTATTTCTTCCGGGCGGGCGATGAAGACCTGGCAGATCCGGGGCATGCAGGCCTTTGCCCTGCTGCCGAGTACTCCGGGATCGGAATCCACCTCGCGCCAACCCAGGACGGACAGGCCCGCCTTGCGCGTAATGATCTCAAACATGGATCTGGCCTGACGCATCTTCAGGTCATTCTGCGGGAAGAAAAGCATTCCGACACCATACTGCCGCTCCCCGGGCAGACTGACGCCCTGCCTGGCCATCTTCCTGACAAAGAAATCATGGGGGATCTGGGTAAGGATTCCGACGCCGTCACCGGTTTTTCCTTCCGCGTCCTTGCCCGCCCTGTGGTCAAGACGCTCCACGATCGAGAGGGCATCGCATACCAGCTGATGGCTCTTTCGGCCCTCTGTATCGATGATTGCTCCGATCCCGCAGTTGTCATGCTCAAAGGACGGATCATAAAGTCCCTTGTTTTTTATGGCTTCGAACCGGTCTGTCATTGGCATATCCCCCCAAAACGAAAAACGGCGCTCCGGGTCACGAAAAAACCCGAAGCGCCATTGCTTCCGATAAAACAGAACTGCAGATAGATTCCTTCCGTATCGCCTTTGATACAGAATGATACGAGTCACGGCTTTTCGCGCGGAGGCCGCAGGCCAGCCCTGCCGTAAATCGTAATATTGGAATAAATATACTGCAGCCTGAATCAAAAATCAATAGCAAACTGAATCTAGATTGCCCGGATCTGCGGTGTGATATCTTCCAGAACCTCCAGCAGAATCCGGACCGTGTCAAGGGATGTGAACATTGTCACTCCGTTCATGATCGCGCAGCGCCGGATCGCTTCCCCGTCCTCATAATGGATTCCGGATAAAACTGCCCTGGTATTGATCACATAGCTGACATATCCGGCCCGGATGGAATTCAGGATTTCATCGCTTCCGTCACTCAGCTTTCCCCTGATCCGGGTGCGGATCCCATGTTCTTTCAGATAGGAGCCTGTCCCGATGGTTGCTTCAATGTTGAACCCCAGCTCATAAAAACGCCTCACCAGGGGCAGCCCCTCCTCCTTGTCCTCATCCGCTAAAGTCACGATGACCGTCCCGTATTCTTTCATCCGGATGCCCGATGCCTGCAGCGCTTTATAGAAGGCGCGCTTCAGGCTTCTGTCATATCCGATCGCCTCCCCGGTGGATTTCATCTCCGGCGACAGGTAAGTGTCCATCCCGTTCAGCTTTTCAAAGGAGAAAGCCGGCGCCTTCACGTACCAGAAGGCCTTTTCCGCATGTCTTATGTCAGCAAGTCCCATCTGTTCAAGGCTGACGCCCAGCATGACCTTTGCCGCGATATCCACCAGGGAAACCCCGGTCGATTTTGAAAGGAAGGGAACGCTTCTGGAGGCTCTGGGATTCACTTCGATGACAGATACCTGATCCTCCCGGTCCACAATAAACTGGATATTGTAAAGGCCGATGATTCCCGTTCCGATTCCAAGCTTTTTTGTATAATCCCAGATCTGTTCCCGGACCCTGTCCGATATGGAAAAAGGCGGATAGACGCTTGTACTGTCTCCGGAATGGACCCCGGTCCGCTCCACCAGTTCCATGATGCCCGGGAGAAAAACGCTCTTTCCGTCGCATACCGCATCCACTTCCACTTCTTTTCCGACAATATAGCGGTCAATCAGCACCGGACTGTCAGCGTTGACACGCACGGCATCTGTCAGATAGCGGGTCAGCATGTTCCCATTGGCAACAATCTCCATCGCCCTGCCGCCCAGCACATAAGAAGGCCGTACCAGAACCGGATAGCCGAGCGCTTCCGCCGCCCTGATTCCTTCCTCCACGCTCCGGACCGCCTGTCCGGCAGGATGGGGGATCTTAAGTTCCCGGATCAGCAGTTCGAAGGCATCCCTGTCCTCCGCCCTGCGGATCGCTTCCGGACCGGTGCCGATGATCCGGACTCCCCTTTCGGCAAGGGGACCTGCCAGATTGACTGCCGTCTGGCCTCCCAGGGAGGCGATCACGCCCTCCGGCTGTTCCAGCCGGCAGATATTCAGGATATCCTCCACTGTCAGCGGCTCGAAATAGAGCTTGTCCGCCATCGTATAATCCGTGGACACCGTCTCCGGATTGTTGTTGACCACAATCGCTTCATATCCCATCTCCTGTATGGTCTTCACCGCGTGGACAGTGGAATAATCAAATTCCACGCCCTGTCCGATCCGGATCGGCCCTGACCCCAGGACAATGATTTTTTTCTTTTCAGATACCCGGGATTCATTCTCCTCCTCGTAGGTCGAGTAGAAATAAGGTACATAACTCTCAAATTCGCTCGCGCAGGTATCGATCATCTTGTAGACCGGGAAAATATCATACCTGCTTCTGCATTCCCGGATCTCATCCTCCGTCCGGCCGAGGAGCTCTGCGATATAAGAGTCGGAGAAACCCATGCGCTTGGCATCAAGCAGCAGTTCTTTCTCCTCCTGCGGATTCTTTGCGGGATTCCCCATCAGGGCATGCTGCTCCAGTTTCTTCTCATATTCCACGATCTTAAGGACCGCGTTCAGGAAAAACAGGTTGATTTTCGTCCGGGAATAGATAACCTGCAGATCCGTTCCGAGCCAGAGAAGCTCGGAAATTGCGTAAAGCCGGTCATCTGTTCCCTCCTCGATATAGGAAAGAAGCTTCTCCACCGCCTCTGCCCGGCCTTCGGCACCGCTTCTTTCCGAGAGTTTCCCGACGTCGAATTTTTCAAGATGGATATGATTTTTCCCGTCTTCCAGCGACCGGATTGCTTTCAGCAGGCTCTCCTCCATGCTTCTGCCGATGCTCATGATCTCACCGGTCGCCTTCATCTGCGTTGTCAGCCGGTTTGACGCATGTGTAAATTTATCGAAGGGGAATCTCGGCATTTTTGTAACTACATAGTCAAGGGCCGGCTCAAAACAGGCCGGCGTATTGGCCAGCCGGATCTCATCCAGATTCAGGCCCGCGGCGATTTTCGCCGAGACACGGGCGATGGGATATCCGGTTGCCTTGGAGGCAAGCGCGGAGGAACGGGATACTCTCGGATTCACTTCAATTACATAATAATCAAAGGATTCCGGATCCAGCGCGAACTGCACATTGCAGCCGCCCCGGATCTTAAGAGCGCGGATCAGCTTCAGGGCGCTGTCGCGGAGCATCTGGTATTCCCTGTTTGCCAATGTCTGGCAGGGAGCCACGACGACGGAATCCCCGGTATGGATTCCCACGGGATCCAGATTCTCCATGCTGCAGACCGTGATTGCCGTATCATTGGCATCCCGCATCACCTCAAATTCGATCTCTTTATAGCCTTTTACGCTTTTTTCCACGAGAACCTGATGAACAGGCGAATATGCCAGCGCCTGCTTCATCATTTCCCGCATCTCATCCTCCCCGCCTGCGAAGCCTCCTCCGCTGCCTCCCAGGGTGAAGGCCGGCCGCAGGATAACCGGATAACCGATCCGTGCTGCCGCCTTCAGACCTTCTTCCGTGCTGTTTACCGCGGCGGAAGGGATAACCGGCTCATGCAGCTCTTCGCACAGCTCCTTGAACAGTTCCCTGTCCTCCGCCCTTCTGATGCTTGCCGCATCGGTTCCCAGAAGCTCGATCTCACATTCCTCAAGGATACCTTTCTCATACAGCCGGAGGGAAAGATTCAGGCCGGTCTGTCCCCCAAGTCCCGGAATGATCGCATCCGGCCGCTCATAGCGGCAGATCCGGGCCAGATATTCCAGGGTCAGCGGCTCCATATAAACCTGGTCCGCGATGGCATGATCCGTCATGATGGTTGCGGGATTGGAATTGGCCAGAATAACTTCATAGCCTTCCTCCTTCAGCGCCAGGCAGGCCTGCGTACCCGCGTAGTCAAATTCCGCCGCCTGCCCGATCACGATCGGTCCGGAACCGATCACGAGGATTTTTCTGATATCAGTTCGTTTCGGCATGGCCTGTCATCCTTTCCCCATAAGTTCTGTAAACAGTCCGAATAAGTGCGTGCTGTCCTGCGGACCCGGCGCGCTCTCCGGATGATACTGCACCGACATGATCCGGTCTTTCCCGCAGCGGATTCCCTCCACTGTCCCATCCAGAAGATTTACATGCGAAAGCTCCAGTCCGGTTCCGCTGAGCGATCTTTCCTCTACGGCAAAGGAATGATTCTGACTTGTAATCTCAATCTTTCCTGAGGCAAGGTCTTTCACCGGATGGTTGCCTCCCCTGTGCCCGAACTTCAGCTTATAGGTCGATGCTCCGCAGGAGAGCGCAAGCAGCTGGTGGCCGAGACAGATTCCGAACATGGGCACTTTTCCTCTGAGTTTTTCCAGAGTAGTAATAACCTCCGGCACATCCTCAGGATTCCCCGGACCGTTGGAGATAAACACTCCGTCCGGAAGCAGGGAAAGGATTTCCCCGCAGTCCGTATCATAGGGGACAACCGTGACATTACATTTAAACCGGTTCAGCATCCGGACGATATTTCTCTTCATGCCGCAGTCAATCGCCACCACATGAAAGCGCGGGTTGGCGGTCCTGCTGTACCAGCGCTTTCTGCTGCTGCAGAGTTTTACCATATCTTTTGGTACCGGAGTCTCTTCGATGATACGGATTCCTTCTTCCGCCGGAAGTCCCGCATCCGCAAGGATTCCTCTCATCGTCCCCTGGTCGCGGATCTGTCTTGCCAGCTTTCTGGTATCCACGCCGCTGATTCCCGGAATACCGGCCTCTTCCAGATATTCCGGCAGAGAGCTGACGCTCCGGAAATTGGAAGGTGTCTCGCTGACACTGCGCACAATAAAGGCAGACGCTCCAGCCGTCCGGCTTTCAAAGTCCCCGGCGGACAGCCCGTAATTGCCCATCAGCGGATAGGCCATCACCACTGCCTGTCCGGTATAGGACGGATCCGACAGGATCTCCTGGTAGCCTGTCATGGATGTGTTGAACACAACCTCGCAGACCAGATCTCTCTGGCTTCCGAATCCAACCCCATAATACTGTGTTCCGTCCTCCAGAATCAGCTTCCGGTCATAATTCATATTGCTTACCCTCCTCCGGCAGGATCAGATCTGCTCTGCTGAAGCGTGTTTTTTGTATCACCGACGGCCTTCCTCCACCGGCACGATCCGATCTGCTGTTTATATATGATCTACGCTCCGCAAGCCGTGCGCCCGGGTTTCCCCGAACGCACGGCGGCATGCAGTCCGCAGAATCCAAGGTTCTGACGGCGGATCTCATTCTACATCCTGCAGCGCGGCGTACCCTTCTTCCCCGGTCCGGATCTTGACAACCCTGCTGACCGGATAAACGAAGACCTTTCCGTCTCCGATATGTCCTGTGTACAGAGACTTCCTCGCGGCCTCAATCACCTTCTCAACCGGAATCGCGCTTACAACAACTTCCAGCTTCACCTTCGGCAGAAGGGTTACATCCAGTTCTACGCCGCGGTATTTCTCACCGGCGCCTTTCTCGATTCCGCAGCCCATCACCTGCGTAACCGTCATGCCTGTAACGCCCAGATCATTCATAGCCTTTTTGAGGGCATCGTAGCGGGACAGCTTCGCGATAATGACCACCTTCGAAATACCTGTATCAATTCCCGGAAGTCCTGCGCCGTCCTCCCTGACCACGGGTACGGCCGCATCCTTTTTGAAGCGGGAAGCTTCCTCATAATTGTCTGATCCAAGGTTTGTATTTTCATTGACACTCATCGTGGTATTGGAAATATCCATGATGGAAAAGCCCGCATAGGCGGAAGGAAGACCGTGCTCTGTCGCGTCCAGTCCGGTGATTTCCTCCTCTTCCGATACTCTGAGGCCCACTGTTTTCCTGATCAGAAGAAATGCGATAATAATCGTGACAATGGTCCATGCCGCGGTAAGAATCATACCGCCCATCTGTTTCCCGAGCTGCATAAACCCGCCGCCATAGAAAAGCCCTTCGCCGATCCCGGCCTTTGCAAAGCCCGGCGCTGTCTCTGTCGCGAACAGTCCGACGGCAATGGTTCCCCAGATTCCGTTGAACATATGAACCGCTACAGCGCCGACCGGATCATCCACATGCGTCACATTGTCATTGAACCATACGGCAAATACCACCAGAATACCGGAAACCGCGCCGATTACCGCCGCGCCCGCGCAGTCCGTCACATCACAGGGGGCGGTGATTGCCACCAGTCCGGCAAGCGACGCGTTCAGGCACATGGAAACATCAGGCTTTCCGTATTTGATCCAGGTAAGCAGCATGCATACAACGGTTGCCACGGAAGGTGCCACGGTTGTGGTGAGATATACCGATCCCATGGTGGGGACATCCGTTGCCGCCGCGCCGTTAAAACCGTACCAGCCAACCCAGAGGATAAATACGCCAAGGGCGGCGATGACGAGGTTATGACCGGGGAAAGCATTGATCTTCTTCACTCTGCCTTCAGAATCCCTCTCAAACTTTCCGATTCTGGGGCCCAGCATCCAGGCGCCGATAAATGCGCAGATGCCTCCTACCATGTGAATACAGTTGGATCCCGCATAATCATGGAACCCCCACTGCGCAAGAAAACCTCCGCCCCAGGTCCAGTGGGCTTCGATCGGATAGATGACTGCCGAGATAACCGCGGAATAGATGCAGTAGCTGGAGAATTTTGTCCGCTCTGCCATGGATCCCGATACGATGGTCGCTGTCGTCGCGCAGAAAACAAGGTTAAATACAAAGGCAGAATAATTAAAGTTTCCGTAATTGGTGAAAACGTCAAAGCTGAAGCCGCCTGCAAAGCCGTTCAGGATGTTCGGGCCAAGCATCAGCGACGCGCCGCAGATGAACCACATCACTGTCCCGATGCAGAAATCCATCAGGTTTTTCATGATGATGTTTCCGGCATTTTTCGCCCTGGTAAAACCGGCTTCACACATCGCGAATCCGGCCTGCATCCAGAATACAAAGGCAGCCCCGATCAGAAACCACACCGCAAATATTTCGCCGTCGACAGCCTGCATGATATCAGTAGTCATATTGCTCTCCTTTCCGCAAAAAAGCTGTCCCCCGCGCAGACCACGCCATTGTGGGACAGCTTCTTTTTGCCTGTTCCCTTCCCGCATTTATAAGACCGGCCGTTTCAGCCGCCGCGGGAAGGGACAAATCTCCGTTCGTCGTAAAATCCGGTTCACAACTCCGTGAATCTGTTTTACCTTCCTCCCGCGATCTGGAGAAGCATAGAAATCTTTGTTTTCGTTATGCTTCCCATCCGCAGGTGAAGTCATGGGAATCTGCGTGACGAAGTTTTTCAGTTCACGGAAAACAGCAGCTTTCCGTAGCTCGGGAAGGGCCAGCAGTTCTCCGGAGACAGCATCTCCGCCTCGTCCACAAGAGTCCTCAGCGCTTCCATCTTCGGAAGTACGTCATCTCTGACCGCCTCGGAGGTCTGAATGATATCCTCATATTTCTGAAGACCGGCAAGGGCTCCCTCCAGCTTCTCCACCTGTTCCAGAATGCCGTCCGACAGCTCGCTCAGCCGTTCCATGGTGGAGAGTTCATAATGGCACTGCACACGGTCACTGACGGATTTCATCTGTGCGACCGACCGTGCAAGGCTTCCGAGATAGCCAACGATCGCAGGCAGATAATTCTTCCGGACCATGTCTGCCATCGTATGGCCTTCGATATTTACGGTCTTGCAGTAGTTCTCCAGCATAATCTCACATCTGGAATGAAGTTCCGTCTCCGTGAAGACCTTATGCGCCATGAGCATATCCATGTTCTTTTTGTCCAGAAGATGCGGCATGGCGTCTGCCGTAGTCTTCAGGTTGGAGAGACCTCGGACTTCTGTAGCCTCTTTCACCCATTCATCCCCGTAGCCGTTTCCGTTAAAGAGGATTCTCTCATGTTTCCGGATCGTTTCCCGGATCAGCTCATGCAGATCCTTTTCGAAATTCTCCGATCCTTCCAGCCTGTCCGCATACTGCTTCAGACTCTCCGCCACCGCCGCATTCAGCATGATATTGCAGCAGGCAATGCTGTTGGAGGAGCCGAGGGAGCGGAACTCAAACTTATTTCCCGTAAAGGCAAATGGAGAGGTGCGGTTCCTGTCCGTCGTATCTCTGGAGAAACGCGGAAGCGCATGAACACCGAGCTTCATGGTAACCTTTTCTGCCGCCTCATAGGGAGCGTCATTTTTGATCGCCTCCAGAATGGCCGTCAGTTCATCTCCAAGGAATACGGAAATGATCGCGGGCGGCGCCTCATTTGCTCCGAGCCGGTGGTCGTTTCCGGCGGTCGCGACGGAAAGCCTCAGAAGATCCTGATAATCATCCACTGCCTGGATTACGGCGCACAGAAACAGAAGGAACTGGGCATTTTCATGCGGCGTCTCTCCGGGGGAGAGCAGGTTTATCCCGTCATCCGTGGCCATCGACCAGTTGTTGTGCTTCCCCGATCCGTTCACCCCGGCAAAGGGCTTCTCATGGAGCAGGCAGGCAAGGCCGTGCTTTCCGGCCACCTTCCGCATGATCTCCATCGTCAGCTGGTTCTTATCCGTCGCCACATTGGTGGAGGAGAAAATCGGCGCCAGCTCATGCTGGGCAGGCGCAACCTCATTGTGCTCGGTCTTTGCCAGGATCCCCAGCTTCCAGAGCTCCGTGTTGAGATCCTCCATGAAGGCGATGACCCTTGGCTTGATCGCGCCGAAATAATGATCGTCCAGCTCCTGCCCCTTCGGAGGCATCGCGCCGAAGAGGGTTCTCCCGGTGTAGACCAGATCCGGCCTTTTTTCAAACATTTCCCGGTCGATCAGGAAGTACTCCTGTTCCGGTCCTACACTGGTCCGCACATTTTTGGCGTCTTTTCCGAACAGCTTCAGAATCCGCTTTGCCTGCTTGTTCAGGGCCTGCATGGAGCGGAGCAGCGGCGTCTTCTTATCCAGCGCGTCTCCCGCATAGGAACAGAAAGCGGTCGGAATACACAGGGTGTGGTCCTTGATAAATGCATAGGAAGTGGGATCCCATGCCGTATAGCCTCTCGCCTCAAAGGTTGCCCTCAGTCCTCCGGATGGGAAGGAGGAGGCGTCCGGCTCTCCCTTGATCAGTTCTTTTCCGCTGAACTCCATGATGACTCCGCCATCCGGGGACGGAGTGATAAAACTGTCATGTTTCTCCGCCGTCACGCCTGTCAGCGGCTGGAACCAGTGGGTAAAATGCGTCGCGCCGTGTTCCACCGCCCAGTCCCGCATCTCGCTTGCGACTGCCTGCGCGATATCCTGCTGCAGCTCCGCGTTTTCATCGATCGTTTTTCTCAGGGACTGATATACGTCCGCGGACAGCCTCGCTCTCATCACACGGTCATCAAACACCAGCGAACCAAATATTTCCGGTACATTGATCTTTGCCATAATCTTTTCCTCCATGCTAAAACCCTTGCTTCTGTACTGCCCCTGCCGGGCAGGGAGGCCTTCCCCTCTCCCGCCCGGTTCTTTGCTGACCGCAGGCAGTTTCCGCAGCTTCCGTCTGAGTCAGCACTGTGTGTCCGGCCGCATACTGACCGCGGCTGCTTCCAAAAAAGAAAATGCGCCCCGGAATCTTATCCAGGACGCCATTGCCCATAAAAAGTTTATACTCCGCTGCCACCGTAATTCGCCAGCACCCTTGCCGACGGATCGTTCACATTGCAGCCTTCCCAGTTTCTGTTCGGCATCCAGAAGTCCACGACCATCCCGGACTGCCCGGGATAATGCTTCTCGAAAATATCCCGGTACAGAAGACTCTCCTTCGTAAACGGTTTTGCGTGGTCATACTTCCGGATCCCTGCTTCGTAAGCCTCATCTGAATAAAGCTGTTCCGCGTATTCCACGATGTCATCCTTCAGCGAATGCCCCACCGCGTCTGAAAAGGCGGCTTTTTCCCTCCACAGAATCGATTCCGGAATCAGTCCGTCTTTCTCAAAAGCATGCCTCAGCAGATATTTGCCTTTCCCGTAACGGTTCAGCTTTTTCTCCGGATCTATGGCCATACAATACTCCAGGAAGTCCAGATCCCCGAAAGGAACCCTCGCCTCCAGTGAATTCACGCTGATGCAGCGGTCCGCTCTCAGTACGTCATACATGTGGATCTCCCGGATCCGTTTCTCCGCTTCTTTCTGGAATTCTTCCGCGGAAGGCGCAAAGTCCGTATATTTGTACCCGAAGATCTCATCCGATACCTCGCCGGTCAGGATCACCCGCAGGTCCGACTGTTCATGGATGGCCTTACAGACCAGGTACATCCCGATGGAGGCGCGGATTGTAGTGATATCATACGTGCCGAGCGCTTTGATCACCGGGTCCAGCGCGTTCAGCACATCCTCCTTTGTGATGATCACTTCATGATGATTGGAATGAATATAGTCTGCCACCTGCCTGGCGTATTTCAGATCTATCGCGTCCAGATCCATGCCGATCGCCCAGGTCTCAAGCGGTTTATCCAGCATCTTCGCCGCAATACCGCACACGAGAGAGGAATCCAGGCCCCCTGAGAGCAGGAATCCGACCGGCGTATCCGAATCCAGCCTTTTCCGGACACCTTCCATCAGCAGATCATGTATATTTTCCGCGATCTGCTCTAATCCGTCGCTGCTGTATGATTTCACCTCCGACATATCCCGGTAACGTATAAATCTCCCATCCTTGAAATAGCATCCCGGAGGAAACGGCCTGACGCTTTCGACAAGAGAAATCAGGTTCTTCGGCTCGGAGGCAAATACATAAGTCCCGTCTGAGCCTGTTCCATAATACAGAGGGCGGATCCCGACCGGATCCCTGGCTGCGATCCAGGACTTTTCCGTCCTGTCATAGAACACCATCGCAAATTCCGCGTCAAGCATCCGGAACATGTCCGTGCCATATTCTTTATAGAGTGCCGGCAGAATCTCGCAGTCCGAATCGCTGATGAACCGGTCCCCCTTCTTTTCCAGCTCCTCCTTCACAGGACGGAAGCCATAAATCTCACCATTACATGCCAGGACAATCTCCGTATCCGGCGGTATCCTGTATCCTTCCGGCGTATCTGTCAATTCAGAAACACGGCAGGAAGTGCGGTTTCGAAATACAAAGGGCTGCATCCCGTCCCCGGTAATCCCCATAATGGACAGCCGGTTAAAGCCGATCCATCCCTCTCCCGTATTCACAATCCTGGAATCATCCGGTCCTCTCGAACTTGTCTCCGAGAGCGCCTCCTGCAGAGCCGGAATATCCACGTCTGCGCTGCAATAGCACAAGATTGAACACATGGCGCACCTCCTGTCTTCCTGAAAGTCTGATAAACAACAAAAAGACAAAGGCGCCCGGAAATCACTTCCAAGACGCCTTTGTCTTTCTGAAACCATATACTAAACACTCTTATGCAGAATGTCAAGCCTTTTATCTCCGCTTTTTCATTTTCATCCGTTCCCTGCGCTTTGGGAAGCTTCGTACTCACATGCTCCCGGCTCTGCACTGCCGGCAGTACTGTCAGAACAGACTCATAATTCCCGCACCATTATATATTCATCATCCTTATCGATCACAGGCCTGAAACCGAGCGCTTCATACATCCTGACCGCGTAATTTGCCTTCTGAACGGAGAGGGATACTTTTTTAAATCCCTTCTCCCTGAGCAGCTCAGACATTTTTTCCATTAAGGCAGTTCCGATCCCTTTTCCACGGTACTCTTTATACAGCGAGATCGCAAGGGATGGCGTCTCATCGTCCACATGACCGTAATCATTCATGATTCTGGTCCAGACTGCGCCGACCACCTTCCCGTTCCGTTCAGCAGCAAGGCAGAAGTCCGCAGGCCCGTTTCCAAAATCCTCATAGTATAAGGCAAGCTCCGGTTTTTCTATGATGGATCTCTCAAAAGGTTCCGCCCCCTCCGGGACAAAGATCGCCTCATACAGGAAATCCTTCAGCAGTTCGCTTTCATCCTCTCTGATATTACGGATCGTCACTTTCATTCCGTCCATGATTTCCTTTCCCTTCCAAATCCTGCCTGTTTCCGGAAGGCTGCCCTTATGTCTCCGTGCGCATAATTCCATCCCCGCAGACTGAGCCGGGTGTGAGGCAGTTTCAGTTTTTAAAGAAGCGGTATTCCGACATTGTCATATACCATAACTTTCCCATCTTTCCGGGTGCATGCCTTGACTGTCCCGTCCTGCGATATGACAATCGCCACAGCCCCTTCCACATTGTCACAGAGACGGTATCCTGCCCTGTGGCGCATCCCGTTGTCTATATAATGCTTCGTGGTATCTTCTTTATTGTCAAGGGTGAGAAAATACATCCGCGGCAGTATCAGATTATCATTTGCGGCAACCACTTCGCTGCCGAACCCGATCAGGTCAAGGTTTTTATTTAGAATAACCGCCCCGTCCACCGCTGTAAACTTCGCGATAAGCTCCGTGTATGTCGCAACTGCCTTCTGGAAAATCACACCTGTTTTTCCCTTCCGCCTGCCCGCTTTTCCGAAAGCAAAACGGATGGACATCCTGTACTTGATTACAAGATAGGGTTTACAGGCCTCCTCGGAAGGCACGATATAGAGCTGTCCTCCATGCTGATAATTTACAGCCTTCCAGATGACACCGCAGAGGAGATCCAGCCGGTCTTCGTCAGAAATGTCGGAACCGCGCCGCAGTTCCTCCGCAACCGCCGTCGAGAAGAACGTATCAGAGCGGAAAAACATGCTGACTCCGGATCTGTACCTGACCAGGGTCGACTCCCCGAAACAGGCATCTATTTCGCCCGGCCCCCTCAGATACAGATTCAGTACCCCGGGCATGCGGTTTCCCGAGTCAGTCTCCATGGCAAGGATACTTTCCCAGGTCGTATAGGATGCTATGATACCTGTTACCCTGAACTCGTCACCGCCCGTATCCAGCATGAGGTAGCTCATGGCCGGGCTGAGGGCCGGTGCGAGTTTGTGAAGTTCCTTCTCATGAAAAGGGATCGGCTCTTCAAAAAAAACTGTATGAGAATGGATATACACACTCAGAAGCTCCGAATCCGGATCGACAAAACAGACCCTGAAAGAAGGGTACCGGAGTTCCTCACGCATTGTGCTGACATTGAGAAGAACATGACATACCTTTTCGAGAACCTCTTTCGGCGGAAGGATCTGGTCTTCATCCAGCAGAATGCTTCTTCCCTCCGCTCTTTCATAGATTTTATCTGCAAATGTTCTGATTTCGTCCATACATATTTCTCCATGAAACGACAGTAGCCCTGTCATCTTCTCCTGACCAGGCGGATAAAGCAGCGCTGGTCCGCACGCGCATCTGTATCGCTGCTTCTCATTCTATCATACCATGTCTGTCCAGTCATCTCTGCAGTCAAACGGCCGTCCCCTGCCGGGACGACCGTCTCACTGATTTCTTATTCCGTTTTTTCTTTTACAAACACACAGCCGTCTGCAGCCTCGAATGTCCCGAGTATGTTCTCTGCTTCGGCAGACAAGGCACTGTAGCTGTCCTTGCTTTCCCGGGGATACTGTACATCTGTAGGGAAGACCGCGACCACATGGTGCAGAGTGCCTTCCTGATCCGTAAGATCCCCCAGTAGTTCATAATCGGCAATGTCCTTATATTTCTCATCTTCCGTCAGGAAAATACTGAAAAGATGTCCATAGCCTTCACTTTCATAGATCTCTTTACTGAACAGATCCATCCACAGGCCGTTAATCGTCCGTTTGGATATAACTGTAAACGCCCCTCTCCAGCTCTCCGGAACCGTAATACTGTAATAAGCGGTAACAATCTTTGTGTCATCCACAATATCATGAGGGAAGGACTTGTCTTCCTCTTTATCTGTCCCGGTTTCCGCGGGAAACGCTTCCGGCTCCGCGGGCTGTGCTTCCAGTTCCATAAGCCGTGCCTCCAGCCTCGCAATCCGCGCTTCCAGTTCCGAAAGCCGTGATTCCATCTCCGTAATCGGATCTTCCATTTCCGCAGGCTCAGGAAAGCTGCCCGCCATAAGCACTGAAGCGGAAAAAAGGGTCATAACAGATGCCGTTATCAGTGCCAGAATGCTCTTTTTCATCTTCTGATCCTCCCTGCAGGTTTATGGTAACAGTCAGCCGCCGCACCGGACAGGCGTTAAGACTCAGTCATCAAAATCATCATCATCGTCGTCGTCATAATCGCTGTGCAGCAGCTCAGCGATCCATTCCTTCATGATTCCGGTTGAACTCTCATCTGCGTCATCAAAATGGGCTCTGTAAAGCGTTTCCATCGTTTCGCCGTCCTCCATGGTCCTCACTTCACGGATGTAGTTCTCCATCCCCTGTCCCAGGAAGAAATCAAATCTGACACCGTCATCGTCAAAAGCCATGACGATGTATTCTCCGTCCGGCTGTTCCTGTTCTGAAAGGTCTGTTACCGGCTCATACCAGACATCCTCTGTTAGCTCTTCCAGAAAATCATTCCCGTCACAGACAGCCGGCTGCGTTCCAAGCAGTTCCAGAGAACGGATCTCGTATTTTCTTCCTTCAAATGCCGCCTGTGCCAGATAAATGTCAAGCATTGTATTGCTGTACTGTTCCGCATCCAGCTGCGGGTTGTTCGCCAGCGTATCTCTGACAACGTCCCTGCCCGCCCACTCATTCAGTTCGGTCCAGGAACCCAGCTTCGACTCGATGTCGTCATATGACTCGCGGACCAGGCGCACATCTGTCGGATGATTGTACAGGTAATAGACATCATCATCCTCTGCGAATACCTCGCTGCCGGACATATCGCCGCAGCGCAGACGCTTCAGTTCATTCTCCGGGATCCGTGAAATGCTGAACAGCCATCCGGCGCCTTCCCTGTCCTCTCCGCTTGCCTTCGCCGCTTCGATGGAAGCAGTCTCCGAAACACGGATCAGTTCATCCGGCTGAAGTCCTTCTGTCTGTACCGTCACCAGATCTTTATATTCCGCCGGAATCTCGAATACCAGCCCGCCTGCCTGGATCTTCTCATTCTCCGCTGCCGCCGCTCCAAAGGTAAGTGCTGCTGTCACAGCTGCTGCCGCTGCCATCGTCATGAACGCTCTCTTCAACATAATGGTATCCTCCTCTTATATAATCCGAACCGCGGATCGTATTTATCACTTTTCAGGGCTGCAGTCCTGAACCGGAATTCTCCGCCATGTCTTAATATACGGATTATACAATGGGGATCCATTTCAGAAGCGTCTATCTTTCCGTTCTTTTTCTTTCTTTTTTCTTATCCTTTTTTCTTCCCCTTTCCTTTTTTTGCTGCTCTTTCTTCTCCCGACAAAACAGGGCCGGTTCCTGTCACGGCATAAGAGTGAGTCTGCCATGCATAAGCTGCACATCCGAACGCGACTGAAGTTCTTCCTGAATTCTGGCTGCCATGGGAATCTCGTCCGTTATGATGCAGTCCGCTTCAGAATCCAGAAAACGTCTCAGCTCTTCCTCCTTATTGACCGTCCAGACGCCCGCCTTTTTTCCCGCGGCATGAATTGCCTGAATCTGTGCGTATGTGGACATCTCCTCTTCCATAATAATCATATCGCAATTCAGTTTCGATACATCTCCGAGTCCCGCAAAAATCAGAACTCCTGTTTCGAATTCGGGATAAGTCTTTTTTATATAATCCAGAACCTTATAGTTCAGGGAAATCAGTACAGTCTCATCCGTCATGTTTCTTTCGCGGATCGCTGCCACGGCGTCATCCGCCATCCTTCTGTCCGCGCTGGCCCCCTTGAGCTCAACAAAAGGAGTAATCCGTCCTTTGCACTTGTCCAGAAGCGCCTCCATCGTCGGAACTTCCAGAAGCGCCCCGCTTCCCGTTGTATCACGGATACGAAGTTCCTTCACTTCGGCAAGAGTCAGGGCGCCGGGCGTCTTATTCACGCCGGTCAGGCGCCTGAACGTGTTGTCATGATTAATGATATACGCCCCGTCTTATGTACGCTGGATGTCTGTCTCCACCCCGTAGATTCCCTTCTTCACGGATTCGTCGACACCTTCCAGCGAATTTTCCGACGCCATGATCCCTCCTGTACAGTGGGCGACAATCTTCGGCATGCGGTCTCTCTGAAAGATCGGAATCTGATCAAAAAACATGCCGAGCACACCGGCGCCGTCTGCGATCAGAACCGGCAGTCCGATGAAAGCGGCAGTCCGGAAGCGGAATCTTCTTTTTGATCCGGGGGGAGCCTGCTGAACCTGCCTGCTTGTATAGGTGAAGTAAAGCTTTGTCAGCCGCATGATGATATTGCTTGACACAAGAAAGGTGACGCCTGCGTTCAGGTAACCGCCCAGAACGATGGAAAGAGCGCCCGCAATCCGGTATCCCAGAACAGACTCTTCCAGTTTCCGTCAGTTCATGGATGCTGTTTTCAAAAAGGTCAATCACACAGCCGGAGGGAAGATCCTTCCCTTTATACTCCACGAAAAGCTGCGGCAGGATTTTTATCAGCAGATAGGCCGCAGAAAGGATCAGAGCCGAGTATCCGATAATAACCGCGAATCGTTTTAAGAAATCTTTCCAGTGCTCCTTCATAAGTGAAAAGGAGCGCTTCTGCGCCTCGCCCGCGCTCATGTCATCGAGCAGCATGGCATGAAGCATAAAAACTCAGCGAAAAGAGAGATAGATCAAAGCCGCAATCCCCGTTCCATACAGGATCGCGAGCAGCGGTTTCGAGTAGATAACGCTGGTAATGAAATCAGGGATATAGAAAGACTCTGTCATGCTGATTGCAAAGCCGATGCCGAACACCGGCACTGCCAGGGTGTTGTAACTCGCGGCCGGCAGGCCGCTCGGAGAAAGGCGGCGCCGCCCCA
>ODAI013228521.1_pt1 | contig 46826 bp, 83 predicted proteins | sample 1539321 | NCBI WGS metagenome assembly ODAI01 (sample SAMN02144231, study PRJEB22623) | gut metagenome | biome: sheep rumen | host: Ovis aries | place: New Zealand
ACAGGTTTCTGTCTGTGCGGATGGCAAGTGATGAATGGCACTAATTGCCGATTCTTGAAATTGACACGCAATGGAACTAATCCCCACTCCATCGCTAACGTCTAATTTGTTCAGCTCATCAATCGCCGCCTGTCTGCTGATGCAATCGTTGGTAGGGACATTTGTGTCCTTAGCAAAATCACTCATCGTTTATCTCCTTCTCCGTTCACCATTCGTACTCCGCAATTTGGGCAATGATTTGGTTTATAAATCAACGAAATATAATCTTGAGTAGTGCAAAAGTCATCCACTGGCGTTCCACAAATTGAACAGCCTATTCCACAATCCGATTCTGCTCCAACCCACTGAGGTTTTTCAGTTGGAAAATTATCAATCTTTCTAATAATTTCTTTTATTATTGTTTTTTCATTTGCAGTTAACCCACGTTTCGTTTTATTTAGTTTTTCATAATGCTCCTCAATCGCAGCAGTGATGTTTTTCTTATTAATCAAATTTCTCATCCGTCAGCCTCCTTATATGGTTCAGGAACAGGCATCCATGCAATACTATTTGATTCAATCCAAGTATTCGGATTCCAGTTCGTTACAACTACCAACCTTCTTCCATCAAGTCCTTTATATGTCACAAGTACATACTGATGTTTCTCCGGCAACCGTTCCGTCACCGGAACCCACTGTTGTGCGGATGGTATTTGCCGTACCATTGAAATTGCCAAAGAGTAAGAATCGTGAAATGGGTCTTTTTTATAATCCGGTGCCGGCATCCTTAAGGCTTTGTAAACTACTTCGGTAGCTTCCCACCTTGTTATTAAATCCTTCATCCTTTCTTCCTCCACTTACGTTCCCACTTATAATCCTCGACCTTTTCACAAATGAATAACCCGACGAATATAACGACTATAAACACAAGGTCAATCCACAGCGGAGCGAATATCCACACCCAGCTCCAGTTTATAACGTGTGTCAGCTTCAATACCAGGAACGTGATGAATAATGCTCCTGTAATACCAATGCCTCCACCGCTTAAATTATTGTTTCCGTCGCTCATTCCGTTACCTCCAGTTCAGCCAGTGGCTTGATCCCGTCAATCTTTTGTTTCGGCGTCTGACCCGATTCTGCAATCTTTCTTATTGCTTTCACTCTTGCCGTTGTGTCGCAATAATCGACAAGCAGTTTTTCGTTCTCCCACTCCAACTCGTCAATTATTTTTTTAACTGTATTCCACGGATCTGCGGATGGTGCTGACCTTACTTCGTAATCAATCGCCCTCATTATGTTTCGCTCTGATTCGCTATAGGAAGGGACTTTCATCCACATCTCGATGATGTTTAGGATATAACTTCTGCTTATCAAATCATTCATTTCCACCTCTCTCCTTTGCCTGAAATCATATCCCTGACCACGAACTCCACATATTCGCCAAAGCGGTCACGGAGTTCGATGTAGTCCTCTTCGGTCAGCACTTCCGCCGATGGTAGAAACTTAACGGCGTTAATCATATCAACCGTAGCAGGACGTAATCCGTTGCCTCTTATATAGATTTCCCTCAAGGCTTTCAGAGCCTCTTTTTTGTCAATTAAGTCGCTCATAGTTTGTCTCCTTCAGAATCATATCTATCCACTTACGAAAAATGGTACGAATTTTTGCCGGAATCTTGACCGTAAATGTTCCGCTGAATGTAGTTTCTTTCGGTATCTTTAGGTCGGGCTTGTATACCGTATCTTTTTCGCTGTACCGGATTTCTGTCAACTTGACATCGTGGAAAGTCTTGCCGCCGTCAAGGCTGACTTTTGCGTCACTGATATTTAATACTCTACTCATCATCCACCACCATTGTCGCTCCGCAATGCGGACAGTACCTGAAAAGTTCGCTCTTCCTTTGAATGTAACCCATACCTATTGTTGGATTTTTTCCGCACTCGGAACATTCCCACACATAATATCTTGTGAATATCCACCGCCCTTTTTTCGGTTCTTCCATCTTCGGGCAATTACACCCCCAACAAGTTTCAGGCTTCGGCTTTACGGACGGCAAATCGAGAATCATCTTTGCGTTCGTTTCAGAGATGCCTGGATCAAGATACACAATGTCAAGCACATCTTGTCTTCTGACCAAATCGCTCTTCATTCCGAATCACCTTCTGTCTCCCAAAGGTCGATTCGACCGTATCTTCCTTGGATGTAATCCATCTTCGCACCGCAATTACAACAATATTTCATAGCATAAGGCCAGGAAAGCAAGTGTCCGCACTGACTACATTTGAATACTTCAAATGTCACATTGTCATCCGTTTCGGCAACCTGTCTCGCCCATTCGCCGTGCCTCTCCTTCGCCATTTCCATCTTCTCTACACGGAACACTTCCTGTGGTACTGATGGTGCATCCGATATTGCTATGCAGGCACAGATGAAAGATAGTGGCTCCTTGCAGGATTTGAGATAATTGCTGTGCCTGTGTTCGCACTCACCGCAATCTTTGCCTATTTTGAGCCTGTGCATCAATGCGTTTCTGTCAATCAAGTCCATTCTCAATCTCCTTCAATCTCAACGTCATTCGCCCACCTCGCCACCGAGTTTTTCGATGATGTCTGCGGCGTGGTGAACGCCTGCCGCTTCATACACTCCGAATTCATCTCCGTCAATGGCGATCCTTCGGGCCACTTCCCTCAACATATTTGCGAGTCTGATATATTCGTTTGTTTCTAACATCTCTTATCTCCTTCAATCAACCAGTAGGTCTTGAATCTGACCGTATCTCCGAAGCGGTTCTTCCCTTCGGTCATCTCGCCACGGATGTCATATCCTTTCCGCTTCAGGATGCCTACAACTGTCGGCAGTTTGTGGCATCCGCATTCCAGTACGGCATCATTCCGTGTCATCGTCTTGTGAGTGCGAAGGTACTGAAGCACCCTCGCTTGTTGTGTCTCTCTCATCGCTATCTCCATTCCACTCTCTCGCCGCCCTGTGCGGATCGGCATACAGTTCGATTTCCTTCCTGTGTTCACCCCGACAGGTCACATAGTAAACAGGTTCCAGTTCGATGCCGTGGCACTCGCAAACGAGTACCGCTCTTCCACCGCACACCGGGCAGCGTTTGAGTTTAATCACTTTTACTTCTCCTCTCCGTAAGAACAATACTTCTCGCCCGATGTCCTTCTGTGGTCATTGAATCTGTGGCAGAAGTAGACACCTGCGTCCTTCTTGTAAAATGCGTATTTGCAGTTCCTGCACCGAACCACTCTCTCGACATCGGCGGCAGGAATGCTCTTCACTGCCGTATACCAGTTGTCACGATTCGAAATGGCATCGATGAGTGCCGTTACAACGTCTTGTCTTCTGATGTATTCGTCCATCCGTCCGTCCACTCCATTAGTTCTTTGCACTTCGCTCTTCTTTCCAAAGCATTCCTCGCTTCTCCTTCCCAGTAATCGGGATTGATGTTGAAGACAACATCAAGGCCTAACGAATATATGAAAGTGTCCATCGCAACGCTCATCATTTCGTCAAGCAGAGCCTCTCCGTTTTCTTGCTGTGCGTACTTGGCTTGGTCGAACAACCATAAGCGTTTTGTATCGTACCCTTCTCTGCGGAGAACAACTTGATAAAAACCGTTATCAACGTATCTTTCGATGCTTATTTTGTTTATTCCATCCAAGTCGAGCCTTTGGATCTTCGGCTCATCTTTGTAGCGATAATAGATGTATTGGTTCATTTTGCCACCCCCTTAATCGCAACTGTCGCCGTGGGTGTATACCACATACGGTTCTCCGTCAATGAGACGAACGCTCTGTCCGTACAAGCCGTATCCGATTTTGATGTGTTCAGGGATCAATTCCTTGATGATGATGTTCCTGTCACCCGGTTCTAACCGACAGATTACGTCATATGCGTAATTTGAGATTCTGAATTTGCTTTCCTTCATCTTTATTCCCCCTCGACTTCTACGTTCTTCAGTGCTTCTTCGAGCAACATCGTTGTTACCTGGCCAATGGTGTAGCCAGTAGCCTTTGCGATTGATTTGATTTGCTTGTGTGTTTCAACCGAAATTGACACCGAAGTTCCGATAGGTTTGTCAACTTTTGTAAGTTTCTTAAATTTCATTTTTAACACCTCTCAAATTCTTTCCACTCTCCCTGTGTTTAGCAAAATGTATTTTTCATTGTTGTCATCACCGCAAAAGACCTTGATGACAATTTCCCGGTCTGCTTCAACGGCTTTCTCCTCTTCCTTTTTGCCTTTGAAGCATACACGTTTCAACTTTCGCACGAATCTGTTCCTTTTAATCCTTAACATCTCTCGTACTCTTTCCACTCTCCGTCTACCTTGTGGTAGATGGCAACTTCTCCGTCATACTGCACGGCCTTGTCGCCGATGTCGATGACGAGTTTCCTTGCTTCGGTCACGCTCTCGACCCTGAAGGGTCCGAACGTCCGACCGATAACCGCCCATTCTCTTTTGCTCACATCAATCTCCTTTCAGTTCTCGTATGGATTCACCCCGAAGTCTGTATATCCGACTCCGTTGTTCGTTTGTTGGAAACGGTTATGCTTGCCGTTCCCTTTGTAGTAGTAATAGCCTTTCGGAAGTGTCCTTCCGACATCGGTTTCGCCCAGGTTCTCCCTGTGCCACCGCAGGAGTACGTCTTCTGCCAGTGCCACAAGGTCGATGCCGTGGTCGCTCACCGTCCGAGCAGATGCCCGGTAGGCGAACTGGTTCGGTGCAGTGATGACTCTGCTGATGCTTCCTGCGAATCCTGCATCATACCTGTTCAGGATCGTCCACGCTATCATCGACAACTCCTTCTTCGAGTTGATTCCCATTGCCTCGCAGTACATCACCTTCGCAATCATCACCGCTTCGTTATGGTAGTCAGACAGGAACTGTGCATCTTCCGCTCTCTTCGCTTCTTCGATGGCTGCCTGTTCTTCCCACCACAGCCTACTGGCTTCCGTGATGATGGGATTCGACTCCGCAAGACCCATCGACCGTGCGATGTTGGCGATTTGATTCGCCTGCACCTGCTTCGGAGTCCAATCCGCATATACAGGAACGGTCATCATTGAGATGACGAGTGCCAGTACAATCATCCGTTTCACGATGGCTTGCCCCCCTTCGTTAAACTTGAGGCTGAAGCCGGGTGTCTCGTCCTTGGTGTCCACTTCCTTGATGACTTCACCAATCGCTCCGTCAAGCGTGTGGGCGAACGCCGTCTGCATCAATGCCATATCATTGATGTCCACTTCGGTATCGTGTGCCATACAGCACAGCAGGTTTCCGAGCAGGAACGGAAAGACAACTCCATCTCCGTGGACGGTGACTTCTATCCTTCCGTCTTCCTTGAGGGAAACAGCCAACGTGGTTTCTGACTTGCCACGTTCTTTCCACACTTCAAAAGTTTCCTCGATTTCGTTCAGCATAAAATCCATATCGCTCTCCTTCCTCTCGTTCGTTAGAACGGAATATCGTCTTCGTCATCGTCCTGGTACTCGTGGAAGCCGTCATACTCATCCTTCGGCTTCGGTGGCGAAGACAGGAACTCCACCCTGTCGGCTACGATGTCGGTTGTGTACACCTTTGTTCCATCCTGCTTTGTGTAAGACCCGGTCTGAATCCGTCCTTTGACGGCTGCCTGACTTCCCTTTGCAAGATACCTGTTGCAGTTCTCGGCAGGTTTGCCGTACACCACGATCCGCAGGAAGTCTGCTTCCTTCTCCCTTGAGAATTCCCTGTCAACGGCAAGGGTGAAGGTGGTCATCGCATTGTCATTAGACAATGTCTTCATTTCGGGATTCCTTACGAGTCTCCCGACCAACGTCACATTGTTCATTGTTTCTCCTCTCTTTCTTTCGTTCGTATTTTATCTTTGCATAAGCCGAATTTCGGCAGTACATCGAGCAGTACATTTGGTCTGACCGCCCCTGGAAGAACGGCTGACCACATATCGGGCAGACCATCGCTCCTTTCGGGACGTCCTTTTTCTTGTAGAACGGACAGGGGTCCTTGTAAAATCCGCAGTAGGTGGCATTGAGTGCCATACATCCGTTTTCCTCGTTGTAGGCGAAGCAATCTTTCCTTACCCATTCGGGCGTCAACTTCCCACGGATGCTCGTTCCGATATTCCGTCTCAACCGCTCTGCATTCTTTCGGCAACGCTGTGTGCAGTATAGTTGCCCCCACTTCGGATTCTTCAGTTCCCTTCCACAGTACAGGCAGTTCATAGCCTACCCCTTGTTGATGCGGTCGAGTTTTCTTTCCACCTGTCTGCAAATCGTGCGGTCGATGTCGCTCTCATCGATTGCGTAGATGATCCGTAACTGTTCCAGGCAGATATACACTTCGGCAATCTGCCGTTCGATAAGCACGGTCGAACCGCCGACCATATTACGCAGGAGCGTCTCCTGCAACTTGTTCATAGCAACGGACGCATTTACCTTGACGGTATTGGGACCGCTTGCCTTTATAATCTTATTCATTTGCCGTCTCATCACATTTTCTCCTTTTCTTTAAAACCACTTCTTGTACTTCGGGCCACCTCTGTTTACATCGAACGTGACTTCCCTGGGTGGGTTTTTCCTGCGTTCGATTTCCCTCTTCAGGCACTCGCACCTTGTGGACCACTCGTATCCATCACTGTCCTTTGACAGTATCCATCCAACGTCTTTGCACAGAGGGCATTTGTATACCCTCTCTTTAGAAGTCTTCATCTTCCTCAACGTCAGGCTCGTAATTGAGTCCACGCAGAAGGATGTTCTCTGTTGTAGCACCGAAGAGATTGACGTTCTTGTTCATCGCCACGAGCGACTCAACTGTCGCCACGAGGAAACCGTATTTCATCAGCAACTTCCTTTTGTCCATCGTCTACTCCTTTTCCTTTTCTTCAATAATGCCGTTGATGATGCCGATTGCTTTCGCATACTGCGGTTTGGTCATCATTCCGTTCTTGACTCCGACTTGCTCCGCAAGCCAACCCTTGTCGATTTTGTATTCCTTGCAGAGTTCGCCCAAACGGTGTCTCTCGTGGTCATCGATAAGGTTTGATGCCTTTGGTCTTTCGGCTTTCGGTTTCTCGGCTTTCGGTTTGCTCTCGGCATGCGGCTGTGTGTCGGGGTCGGGCGATGCTTCGATTTTGGAGTCATCGATGAGAAGCAGACCATTTAGGCAATACTTTCTCGCATAACTGCTTGACGCCCCGGTGATTTGAGATTCATCCATCCCCTTCTTGCTTTCAGGCTCCCTTGCATAAGCCACGTTCGTCAGCGTGAAGTCACCGTCAATGAATGTCGCTGTCGCCTTGACGTAGTTTGAACCGCCTACTTCCACGATTTCATCCGAGATGGTGAGCAAGCATCCCTCTTTCTTCAGCAGAGGTTTTACGGCTTCAAGGATGTCCTCGCAGGAACGGTATCTGTAACCGCCAAACTTATTGAGTTGGTTCTTCGGAGCCTTTAACTCCGCTTGGATCTTGATTAACTTTTCCATCATTCACTCCTTTCATATAATGCAAGCCAATCATCCAGTGACATCGTCACCAGTATCGGCTTTCGGTTCTTTTTGTGGATGACTATGGGAGTCTCTCCTTCCCTTGCATCCCTTACACTTTGCTCGTAGGCACTGTAAAGGTTCAGATGCTCGACAGCCTTGGCTTCGATGTGGATACCGGGAAGACCGACTACATCGGGGTCACCGTTCGCCGCAGAGAATTGCTGACCTCTTCTTGCGTCATAGCCACGTTCCCGAAGGATGGATGCTATCTTCCGTTCAAAGGCAGCACCCTTCTGTCTGCTATTTACCGCCATACTTGTCTATCATCTCCTTTTCCTTGCCTATCTCTTTCAGACGCCTTTGGCACTGCATCTTCTCGTCATCGAGTTTCTTCTGCGTTTTGTAGAATGTGCATTCCTCAAAAGCACAGTAGAGTCGATGAAGGATTCGGCGGTTCCGATACGTCCATTCTCTTTCTACTCCTATTCCTGGAAGAGTTTCCTTTAGATGCTTCTCGTCATAAAAGAAGCAATCATTTCTTACTTCTATACTCATCTGTCATCAGTTCGGCGGCTCGGACGTTGAGTCCTTTCGCCAGTTTTTCCACAGTGTCCGTCCACACATACTTCTTCTTGCCGTTCAGAATCGCACGGATGGTCGGTTTTGATAGTCCGCTTCTTTCGTGCAGTTCCAAAATCGACAGGTCTTTCTCCCTTATAAGTCGGATCGCTTTCTCGTGGTCGAGGTTTTGCCTGCGGTCTTGCGTCTTCTTCCTCTTTTTCTTTTTAGCCATTAAATTCACATCCTGTCTCCTCGCAGAACCGTTTGGATGAAATCCACGCTGACCAGTTTCCGAGATGAACGGCATATCCCCAAGGGAATCTCCCTTCAGCGAGTCCTGTGCGGACGAACCGTTCGGATTTGCCGAGGCACTTTGCCACGGTCTTCACATCGAGATTGAAGACTTCTCCCGGTGCTTCGGGATCTATGCCTGTCTTCCTTCGGAAGAGTTCCTTCGGAATGCAGAAGTCCCACCTGTCCAGTTGGACGGCATAACCGAAGTCAAGGTTTCCTTCAATCAGACCAGTACGCACCCACTTTTGTGATTTACGCATTAGGACGGATACTTCTTCGACCGAAAGGGTTTCCTTTGAAAAGTCGGTAGCATCCTCGGAAATATGAGCCTGTGGGCGAAGGAAATGGTCTTCCTTCAGACCGAGTCTGATTGCCATATCCATCTTCCGCTTTTTAGACGGCTCGTGCTTCCCTGAAAGGTACTGGCTGATGGCTGCCTTGCTGACTCCTGTCATTTCCGCAACCTGTGTCTGCGTGAGTCCGAGTTCTGCGATGGTTTCCTTTAACTTTTCTGCGAACATTTAGTTCACACCCTTTTCCATCACTTCCTCGACCGTCATATCGAGGACTCCGCAGATGCTCGCCATCTCCTCTGCGAACATCCTGTTCTTTCCATTTAAGATTCTGGATAACTTGTCCGCTCGGATTCCTGCCTTTTCAGCAACGGCTTTCTTTTTCAAGCCTCTCTCCTCGATGACTTTTTCGAGTCCTGCAACGAATTGTCTTTCGTACATTGGTTTCCCCCCTTTCCAAATTCCTCATTTTGTTGAATTTTCTATATCATAACTCTTTAAAACGCAGAAGTCAACCACTTTTTCTTGATTTTCAAGAATTTTTTATTGACGGATTATAGTGTTTTATGATATATTTAATGTAGGAAATCGAAAGGAGAACGGAAAAATGTCGAAGGAAGAAATCGCAAGACGGCTCAAAGAAGCACGGCTGCGAAGCGGAATGAATCAGGACGAGGTCGCAAAAGCCATCGGCTCCACTTTCCAAAAGATAAGCAGTTTCGAGACAGGACGGACAAGGGTGGATGTGGACACGCTCGTGAAACTCTGTGAACTGTACGGTGCAGACATCAACTACATCGCAGGAGTGAAAGAACGGAACGAGATCGATGATTACTTGGAGATTCTCCACAAGGACCCGAAGTACAAAGTGCTTCTCTCCAGTTCAGCAAAACTCGACAAGGATGCTTTGGACAAACTTGTGGACTTCATCAAGACACTGACTCCCGAAGAGTAAAAATCTACCCACTGTTTATGGCAATCTTGAATCGGGGGGCGATTGAATGAACGAAATCATCATTAGGGAAGTGGACATAGATCCACGCATCGAAGGGTTCGTCAAGGAAGACCCGAATGGAGACTACAACGTCTACATCAGCATCCATCTCTCGGATGCAAAGAAGGTAGCAACCGTGAAACACGAACTGGAGCATATAAAGGGTAACCACCTTCACTCCACGTTGCCTGTTTGGCTTTTGGAACACAAAGCAAAATCCCCCTTGCTTTCGCAAGAGGGATAAGGCCGAAAGGTTATACTGAAAAATGAAAATCAAACGAGAAGCCTTGGATGTATGCAGCCTAAAAGAAGCAAAAGTGCTGCACACATCTAAAACTCTCATATTGGTCACACCGAGAAAGGAGGTGATGTTGATTATAGTATAAATCAACCGTACAGATTATCAACCGAGAATTTAGTCAGAAAGGAAGCAGATAATGAAAAGACTACCAAACAATGTCGGCAGCATCACGAAACTGTCGGGCAACAGAGCAAAGCCGTTTATGGCGAGAGAGGGGAAGACAGGACAGCAGAGGTGCATCGGCACGTTCCGTACATACGAGGAAGCGATGACCGCACTGGGCGTCTTCAATAACGATCCGTGGAACATCGATTCCGCTCACGTTACGATGGAGACTCTGTTCAGCGAGTACCTCAAGCACAAGGGCAATCGGCTCGGAGAAAGCACGGTGAACGGTCTGAAGAGTGCCTACAACCACTGCAAGGAACTGCACCGCACCGAGTACACCAAAATCAAGGTGGGGCAGATGCAGAGGATGGTGGACGAATGCGACAAGAGCAAGTCCACGAAAGCCACCATCAAAAACCTGTTCCGTCATCTCGACCTGTATGCGAGGGAACTGGACATCTCGAACAAGATGTACTCCGAGATGGTTAAGGTCCAGGGCGGTACTGCAAAGAAGAAGAAGACCGTCTTCTCCGATTGCGAAATCGACCGCCTGTGGGAGATGTCTCACAAAGGGGATGTGGACAGTGTGCTGTTTATGCTCTACACTGGCTTCAGAATCAGCGAGATGCTCGACATCAGAGTTGAGAATGTACACCTTGAAGAGGGTTACATCATCGGCGGTATGAAGACCGAGGCAGGAAGAGACAGGATGGTTCCCATCCATCACAGGATCTACAGTATCGTGGAGAAGAGAGCGGAACGGTCCACATCGGGTTACCTCTTCGAGCAGTTCGGAAGACCTATCCAGGCACAGAAGTACCGCTACACCACGTTTGCGAAGATTATGAGGGACATCGGTGCTGAACACACTCCGCACGAGTGCAGACACACATTCAGAAGCAGACTCGACTCGGCAGGTGCTTCGAGGGTCTGCATCGACAAGATGATGGGTCACGCTTCGGGGAACGTGGGCGAGGATGTATACACCCACAAGAGCCTTGAGGAACTCAAAAAAAATATTGAGAAGATAGCATAAAATTATTAACTGATTTTATGAAAAAAGCACAGGGTTGAACAAGTAACAAGGTAGTAACAACAACCCTTGAACCATTGAAAATGCTCACTTTCTGACTTATTATACCACAGAAAGTGGGCATTTTAAAGTCCTTGAAAACACTGATATTTCAACGATGTTCAAGTTTCAGCATTCGGCTAAAACTCAATAAAATCGCACATTTAGTAACCAACCAGTAACAGATTTGCCCTGTTACTAATTGAAATTACCGTGTTGCCGATTGTTACTGATTTTGTTACTAAAAAGACCCCTGAAGGATTTCTTCGGGGGTCTTTAAGATAACAAAACAAACACAATATCAGTATAATTAGAAATAACGGTTATCTGATAAAGTCCTTCTCAAAGGACAACCAGTTCATTTTCGGCACTGTGTATTTCGGTTTTCTGCCGAAGAGATGCTTCTTCGCATAGAACTCGTGTACGAGCATCCTGTATGCGGTCATCTCATCCACGTTGCCATTGTTCTCCTGGATGAAAGCGATTTCGTTTCTGTATATCGCCATCATCTCTTTGTCTTTTATCATTTTCCTACCTCGTGGGCGGTGACTTCCTGTTGGAAGCGTTCATACTCGTCTTCGGCGTCTTTCGCCAACGTGTACGCTTCTTCCACGTTGCCATTGTTTGCGTAGTTCATTACCGCATTCGCATTCACGATGGACAGTTTGACGGCTGCCGATGTCAGCCGAAGGTTTAAAAGGCTTTCACGTTCACGAAGACTCTGCCGCCTGTCCATCTTGCCCATAATCTGCTTGATGTAAAGCGACAGGATCGCAACGATAATTGTGGACAGGGATGCAATCAATGCACAAATGATTTCTACCATTATTCAACGCCCCCAATCTTCTTCAGCAGGCGAATGAGCATCACACCCACTTCCTCACGTTTTGCATATCCACCGGGTCTGCTGCCGTCCGTGAATCCCAGTTCCACGGCTTCACCGAAGTCTTCCTTCGCCCAGGTGGAAACCTCTGTATCCTTGCCCTTCAAAGCACGAGCAACGGAGTCATCAATCATCTTCTGTACTTCTTCTTTAGTCATATCAATTTCCTCTTTTGGTTTCAGTTCTTCGTTCAGCCGTGCGGTAACGGTTGTAGCCAGTTCGGTCATACGAGACATCATCCAATCACCGGGACAGGCTTTCGTTTTATCAAACCATCTGTGAACCGTCAAGACCATCTCGTCTGACTTCGGCTTGTAATTAATCGACTTCGTCTTGTCCCCGAACCACAGCAACTTCTTCTTCCCATTACGCTTGCAGATGTCCACACAAAGGTCGATAAGCGTCTTGTATGTGATTTCCCTGAATGCGTATGGATGAGTAGTATCGGATGCACACTCGATAGTGATTGCCCGATGGTCATTGTCACCGCTACTGGAGCAGTTGGACTTGTAGTTTTCGGGAACGCCGAGAGCGACTTTCCCATCGCACCCGACTCCGTAGTTGCAGGACGGATGCGAACTCCTGTCTGTTGTGGCAAGGTAATCCACAATCTTCTTCGCTGTCCACTGACCGACAACACAATGCACGGTTATCCGAGTGAGCGGATACTTTCGTGGATACCTGTCGGGATCGAGCCGTGTGTAGGAAACGAGCGGACTATTTGACATCGCCATCACCGCCGTTCGCTCTGTTTGCTTTCATCTCGTGCATCAGTTTGTTCGCCTCAATGGCTTCGGGTGTAACAGGAGTATCTTTCCACGCACACCACAACGCCCACACGATTGTCAGAAAGTCGGAAATGGTTGTGTAAACAGCGTTTTCATCGAGTTCTAACGGAGCGTGTCCGATAGCGATAAGAAACTGGTTAGACAGGAGAATCAGCAGAACGATGATTCTCGCAATTACTTTGATGCTCATTTTCTCACCCCTTTTTTACGATAGGCAGATTCCTTGCCTTGTCATAGTCTACCTTGCAGATGCCGAGAACGTCATCCATATCACGGAGACGGATGTAGTTCTCATTATTTACCATCACCCTCTTGACTTCCTTGATTGTTCCGTCAACGAGGACTTTAGTCTTTGTAATCTCCATATCCTCACCTATTTCGGGCATAATCAGAAGACCGTTTCCGTACAGTGTATCCGTTCCGCTGTCGCCAAGATCCATACAGTTTTCCTTGATGTACTCATACACTTCCTGCCTTGAAATGTCAGGCCATCTCTGAAGGATGAGTGCTATCTTTCCTGCGAGGAAAGGCGAGGAGAAGGATGTGCCGTTCCAAATGCCAGTGAAGTCCGTGAAGTCGAGTCCTTCACCGCCGTTGGAGTAACCTGCTCTTACGGGGAGTCCGTCTTTGTCTTGATTCACTGCACCAACGAACCACAGGTACTCACCGTCATTGTCGAATTTCCTGTCCTTCTTCCGCTCATTCCCCGATGAACAGCAGACGCATAAATCATACCTGTCGATGATGTCTTTCCAGTACGGATGCACCTTGTACCCTGGGTGCTGAAACGGTGTCGGACTAAAGGAAGAGTTAAGCACTCTGATTCTATTCTCTGTGAGGAACTCTTCGAGCGGAACAGGGGTGGTTTTCCCTGTTCCGTCATCGAGCATCACACTGACTTCCTTGTACTGTCCGTTCACGGTTCTGCTTGAGATATGCCCACTGAACACAGTGGCATCGGGAGCAGATTGAAGGATTCGCTTTCGGCTCGTCTTGCCGTGGTCAGTGAAGCCTTCACAGTTCCACACGTTCACGCCCTTGCCTGTGAATCCCGAATCCCACCATTCGGGCAGGTTGCAGAATTCGGCTTGGGCATCGATTTTATTCATCTTCGCCCTCTTCTTCGGGCGGCTCGCCAGGTACAAACCATTTCGCATTCTTTTGACTTACAACAGCCACGGAATGGAACTGCCCAGTTCTCAAATCCACAACATTATACAAACGAATCATAGCCATTCTTACTCACCCTCTCCCTCATTGGTCGGTGCTGTCAGACCGACAGCAGGTACATACGGTTTTAAGTACAGTTTGCCATCAATTTCCGTAACGATGTAATCACCGTTGGTTCCTGTAGGACTCGGGAGTCTCTGCAATTTGCCCCTCAAGTCTGCCGGGTACTCGCTCGTATGCCCGACCGGGATGGCAACGTCTCTCGTTCCTTCTTCCACACCGCAGTCCACAAACTCTTCCGTGCCGAGCGGGTCAACAACCATCGGGGACTGGAAGGGTTCAGCAGTGAAGGGTACGGGCGTGTTTGCTTCATAGACAAGCATTTGACCGCTCATAGCCGTCTTGAATGACGCCGCATCGGCATAAGCGGTGTCACAAATAAAAATGTAACCCGGGTTTGAACTGGTTGTTGCAATATCACCATTTTGCCAGTTTGCCAATCCGCTGACCGGTTTATATTTCGGAGTCATAATGTTTGCGATTTGAGAAGCGTAAAATGTTTTAAGATTTGCGACGACGGCTCTATAAATTCGCCTGTCGGCACTATATACCGTCCAGTTCAGCGTCCCCAAATCTACTTCAAAGTATCTCTGCTGACCACTTCCATCGTGTTCGTAAATATCTCCATCGAAATAAAGCCGATTTGCACTATCCAGTTTCGGAATCCCACGAAGAGTCAAGCTGCTGTCAAGAGGGTATGTGCGTTTCTTGTATGCTTCGTACTCGCCGTCACGGTCGCCGTGGAGGTTCAGACAAATATCATTCTTGTATGTGGTTCCGTAAGACGGCTGAGCCGAAAATCTGACGTAACGAGCATTTGACGGTGTCGTGAATGTCAAACCGTTGTTGACATCTGCATAAGACAGGAATGTCTTTTCTCCGTCATAAAACAACACTCCGAAATACTTCCCTGCACCGCTTCCCCATTCTTCCGAGTAAATGCAGTAGACGGTATTCGGCAAAACGTCGATGTAGTTGGAAGGTTTGCTCCGAATACGGTCGGTAGTGTTCCACACCCCCCCTGTAGTTACGTTGTAACTGCCTACTTCCCATTCTTCATCCCACTGATTAAATCCAACTGTATTTTTAGCAGAGACCTTAACGTGTTCAAAATGAGGTTCTGCATAGCCGTAGTAAACACCGGGGAAGTATTTCTTGAACCACGCCACACCGTCGCCAGCGTTGGCGGTTTCAAGGGTGTAAATGTAGTCGGCGATCATCGGCGTTACTGAGGCGGTTAAGTCAATTACCTGGTATCTGATTTTCACACCGCTAAAGACCGTTCCCGCACCAGAAGCAAACGTGATACCTACTCCAGTTGTTTTGTCTGTCGGTAAACTGATGATTTTTCTTCCACTGTCGGTAAACGAATAAGAAGAAGATGCATTGACGAGACTCATCGAAAACGTCAAGGAATCGGGGTTGGCTATTTTATCATACGCAAGCAAATATTTGTGGTTTGCTTGTAACGTGATGGTTGCGTGTGTATAAGAATAGCCTGCCGTTGCCGTTCCGTTAAGTTCGATGATTCCGTTGCCCAAGTCCGTGAAGTTTATTCCATTACTCGAAGGCGACGAACTTTTCTTTATCAACTGATTCCACACAACCGACCCACCAACTAAAGTGTCATACACACGGTCGCCGACATCATTCGAGCCGCCTGTCTTTCTGTAAATGTACGGCTCGGTATCTGTCACGGCTTCGGTGGCGATTAACTGGTTCGTTTGCCCCGATGTGAATGTTTCGTAGTAGCCGTCAATCTCGGCTTTGCGTTCGTCAAGGTCAGCCACATTCGTGTCGATTTTATTGTCAAGGGTGTCGATGGCAGAATCTACTTCTGCTGTTTTGTATACATCAAGGTCGGTATTCGTTCCCGATTTAGTTGTTGCCGTGCCACGGATCGTAACGGTTTCAAGCACGGATGGTTTGTTCTTAATGAAAGCATCGGAGCCATCGCTTGCATCCCAATCGGATTGCACGTTCTTCTCTGCTCCTGCTTCGATACCCTCTAACTTCGCTTTCTCGCCGTCCGTGTAATCGTTCTCGGACAATCCCTTCCCGGTAACTTTGTCCACCTTGTTCTCCAGTGCGGAACGGATTTCCTCGACCGATGCGTCATCTGCAAGTCCAAGGTCGGACGGAGTCAGGTTTCCGACAACCCGAACATCGTTGATGGACGGAAGGTTCGTCAGATTTTCATAGTTCCTTGTAGGACCAATGTTGCCGTGTAATTCACTCATTACCACGTTACCTCCTTACAAATCACAAATTTCTTCGGGACGATAACCGTATGCACGGTATGGTCCCCTTCCTCTAACTGGACATCGTAGTAGTACGTCCCAAACTCAAGACCGTTCGTGTCTTCGGGAAGGATGTCGAACGATGAGCCTGTCTTCTCGATGAGTGCGGTTTCATCGTTCGGGTTCTGCTTCACGGTGAACGTCAGGGTGTCATCTTCTCGAAGCGGATACACATTGTTGTCGGGATCATACACCGTCACATCGAGCGAAGCATTGTCGCCACGAGTCAGCATAATCACGCCTGTGCTTGTTACTTCAAACATTTAATCACCCCTCTTCCGCTGCCTTGATTTTGTAAACCATACCGTTTTGCGGTTCGATGTACGGAACACACTTCTCGCAGGTATACACATCCACCGCAGTTGTTGAATCGCTTTGGAACTTGACGTACAATCCGTCATCCGTCATCAGATGCGGCATATCGATGTCCATCGGGTAGTTATACGAAAACTTGTATGTAAGCGGATTGCCTGTGTTCCCTGGGATGTCCCTATACGCACCCGATGCAGTGTACAGGATGCCGTCCACGATTCTCGGATGATACCACATACCGCCAACACGAGGTGCAGCCTGGGTGGTTGTAGGGAATGCGGTGAAGGTCGGTGTACCTGTTGTCGGGAACAAATCGACAGTGTAATACCCTTCGTCTTCCTCGTCATCTTCCTCGCCGACTACGAACAGATACGCACCGCTTTGCGGCATATACACCACGTTGTTCACGAATCTGTATCTGCTCGGATTCTGCGATGTTGCGATTCCGTTCGGCATCGTGCGGATCGTCCAGGTCGCACTTGCAAACGATTGGTTCTCTTCCGAAATAGCCACGGCAGGATATACAGTTGAACCGCTCACGAGCGAACTGCCGATGAACCAACGGTTGTTGATTTTCTTCACGCAGTTCACGGAGTAGTTCATCCCGAAATCGCTTCCTTTGATTTCCGTCCAAGTGCCTGTCGGGTTGGTTGCGTGGTACATCTTCGACTTGTTGTTCATTGCCTGTGCGTTGTCATACGATGAGTCACGGTAGAAGTAGTCCGTGCCGATTTTCGACAGGATGACAGGGCATTCACCCGAACCTACGTTACTGTTTGCGAATACCTGTGAAATCGTACCCGAAATGGTCGGGAGCGAGAACAGTTTCGCATAGCCAGTCGCACTTCCCGAAGAACTGCCTACTTGTGCGGCAAGCAGATACTGACCGTTCGCATCGTCATAAATCATATCCGCATACCCGATTCTGTAATGGCTTCCGAGTACCGTGGATGTGATGTCCCTCTTCGTCCAGTTTGTCGCACCTGTGGAACGGTAGATAAGCGTCCCGTTTACCATCCCGACATAGAATCCGTTCAGTTTCTTCAGGAAATGAAGTCTCGGCCAGGTTCCCGATGTCGAGATGCCTGTGATGGACTTCTTCGGTGATTCCACATAAAACGTCTGCGGCCTGTACGGAAGCAGGTTATACAGTTCAGGGAACACGGTCTTGTCCACCGTCCGTCCGTCAGCAGGAACCCAGTTCGCACCGCCAACAGACAAAGAACGGATGATGTCGCCTACGAGAATATCGTGTTTCTCTGCACCTGCCCCGGCTGAACCGCCACTAATGATAACTGCCATCCTCTCACCCCCTGTCTGTCAGTTTCATAATGATAGGAATATCGATTGTCGGGACAACGCCCATAGCCGTGATGACGTTGCTCGATGCCGACCCAACGAGTTTCGCATTTGCGAATGCGTTGAGTTGTTCTTCGGTCGATGGGTTGGGCGAGATTTCGATGTTTGCGTTCGGGTAGTTCACTTCAAGTGCGTTGTACTTGCCGTTCGACCAACCGCTTGCACGGAGAGTATGTGTGCCGATAACGGCTTTCTTCTCTTTCGCATCGATTTGTGATTGGATGCCAAAGGACACGCCACGAAGTGCTTCCAGTTCCGCTTTCGTTACCAAAGACGCTGCGAGTTTTCCGCTTGCATCAAACGTAACCGCACGGTTCGCCGTTCCCGGATTAGTCAGGTACGGCGTTAACGCACCTGTGATGGTATCCTGCTTCCCATCGATTTTGTCCAGTTCGGTGTCGATTGTGTCCCAATTCGGATTCATCGCCGTGATGTCAGCGGCATCCGACAGTTCGGGTTTCACCAAACCGAAATTCTGTGTAGTTGTACTCATTATTAACCCCCTTACGGATGATCCACATCATCCCAAGTATCCGAAGTCATATCTGACCACGTTGGGTATACCGTCATAGCGTCTGCCCACGTTCTGTAATTTCTGTAGACAGACAATTCGATGTGTGCAGGTTTCAGCCGTTCCAGTTCGGCTTCCACTGCACTGAAATTGTATGCACGTTCCTCTTCGGGCGGTTGGATGCTGACATATAGCACTCCGTCCTCGAAATAAGAATGTGCCTTGCCGCCTGTGAACGCATCAACAACGGAGTTGATGGTCGCAGTGTTCAGTTTCCTGCCGCCACGGAGCCTTGCAACGATGTTGTCACGCCGTTCGTCCAGTGTAGATCCTGCGTCCGCACTGATGCCGAAGTTGCTTTCCCACTGCGAGATTCTCGCTTCGGAGCATTTCCCACGAGTCAGATACCTGTCATCGAGGATGCTCAACGAGTCATCGTTCAAGTGCTTGAACAGCGGATATTCCGAATAAACTATCGCCTGAATGTCGATGATGGACGCTACAACAGGTGGATAGTATTTCATCATCCGCTTGCCATACCGTTCTTCATCTGTCTCGTGACGGACTCGGAATTCGGTCGGCACAACGATAGTGTATATCCGTCTGTCGCCGTCTTCCAACTGAACGTCATAATAATACGTTCCTTCAGCCAGTTCGATGGTGTCTTCGGAAACCAGTTCAAACGGCAGACCGAGTTTTTGGATGATGTAATCCTCATCATTCGGGTCCGCTTTTACGGTGAATGTCAACGTGTCATTGGGTCCCGGCTCGTATTTGTTGCCGTCACTGTCAACGATGTTGACGTTCACGATACCGCTGTCGCCGCTCGTGATGGTGATTGTGCCGTCAAAATCAATGTTAAACATCCGACCACCCCACTAAAGCACCGTCCAACTCGTTGTGCCGAGTTTCGGTATCTCCTTGTCGCCGAGTGCCACGTTCACCTGACCGCCGTTGACGGTAAGGTTGCTGACAAAGTCCACGCCCTCTGTGTCGATTAACTTCGCACCGAGGGACATATAAATGACCGCACTCTTTTCGTATGCGATTTCATTGAAGTAGTCACGGATCGCATTGTCCAGTATCTCGGTATCGGAGTACCCAGGCTCGAATTGTACAGTGCCTGTCACGTTGATGGTCTTCTCCGTTGCCGTGTCAACCGTGACGATTGCACCGATTGGAGCGACTCCGTTGCCCATACCCTGTGGAATCGGGTTTCCGTCTTCGTCCACAAGGTTCTTCGGGTCAAGGTATTCCTGGAACTCGTCAATCAGTGCCTGGCTTGCAGGTTTGTTCTCCGAGTTGAGGATGGATACCGTAACGGTGTCCCTTCCGTCTTCGAGAGGGAATATCCTGTGGTTGCCTATGGTCCCAAGACCACCCGAACCAACATATTCCTCGCACCACGAGTTGTACTGCTCCACATTACCGTCAGCCTCTGCTCTGCTGACGTAGGAATAGTAATACTCACGGATCTCGTCATCGGTCGCTTCGTCTCTGCCTGCGATGATGCACTCCGTGATTTCTGCCCTTTGCATAGACGCATTGACGTAGTCGGTCGGAGTCAAATCCCCACGAAGACCGTTCGGGCCTGTTCCTGCGACTTCGCACTGCATCGTGTATGTGTAAATATCCTGTTCAGGGTCCGTTTCTTCTTCAACAGGCTCGATGATGATGTAGTTGTACTCTCCGAGATTCCATCTCGAAAAACTCGGTACATCCACATCGAACACGCCCTTGAACACGCCGTATGTCGCACTGAACAGGGAGAACGTGTCGATGCCCATCTCTTCACAGAGCATCATCAATCCTGTTCTTGTTGCGGTCTGTGCATAACCTTCGTCATACACCCGGCCCAGTTCTGCGTATGCTATAGAGATTTCCATCGCAGCCGCTGCCATCGCATTGAAGAGGATACCACCTTCTCTTGCGTCTAATTCGGGGAACTGGGTAGTTACCCTTTCGAGCATATCTGCAATAATGGAATCGTATGTCTTGTCCTCAAATGCCATTAGACTACCACCTCCGCTTCAATATCACCGTAGATGGTGAGTACCGTGAATCGGACTAACAGTTTCCTTTTGCTTGCAACAGCAAAGGAAAAGTCCGTGCATCCGATAATCCTGTCATCCGTGCAGAGGGCGTCCTTCACACGTCGTTGGATCTCGGATGACGCATAGGATATAGGCTTGCCTATCAAATCATTCAGTTCCACGCCATAATCCCACGAATAAATCGGGCATTGATACCGTTCGGTGTTCAGCGTCAGAAAGACCGTCTGCCCAACGGCATCAAGTCCGTCAGCGTATCCCGACAGAAGCAAATCCTGTTCAGCCATCACGAGCCGATTCGTGGTATTGCCGTATCCTGTTTTGACGATAGGCTCTGCCATCACATCTGTATACTGCATATCAATACCTTCCTATAACTATGTATTTACCGCCGCCCTGTTCACGGATGAGGATTACCTTGTCCCCTTCCGCAAGGCCGCTTCCTTCTGAAAGCACGATGGGCGTTATCCCTGTGACCGGGTCGGTTACCCCTTTCACATACTTGATGTGTTCAGGGACGATGATTACGGTTTCAGGCAGAATAAAAGTGGCTGAAACCCTTACTCTTAACGGTTCAGCACTTGTGACAACTCCGTAACGGATGTCTGCCGGTTTTCCTGCCTGTACCGCATCCACCGAAATCTGCTTGATTGCTTTAAGTAAATCTGCACTCATATCTATTCATCCCAAATGCCGTCCAAGGTCATTTCCATCTTGTAATCATCGTTGCTGAAAGTATGGGTTATCTTGTTGACGAGCATATAGTTCGCCAGTTCGATGTCGCCCAGGTTCAGCAGTGTCGGCACAAGGCAGCCGGGTCTGACCGTGGTCACCCCGAAAGCACCCTTCACAACCAGTGAACGTGTCTTTCGGTTGTACAGGTTCAGAAGTGCCTGTGCCTTGACTTCGCCGATAGACTCGGATTGCACTTCCTCGAAGTACCGAAGCAGGCCCCATTTTTCGATGTTGTGCCTGTCTTGGGCAAGGAACGCCTTTGACGTATCCGATGACCCTGTGACGATGGTGTTGTCGCCCGACATCATCTCCGAGTAGTTCGTTGTGAAGTTTGCAGGAAGGTAGGAAGAAACCCTTGCAAGGTAGTTCCGTGTTTCCTTCGGAAGGTAGGATTCCCAGTTCGCCTTTTTCAGCGATGCCCTTCCCGGACCCCAGTTGTATCCTGCAACAGCCCTTCGCCAATCACCATTAAATGTCTTGATACATCCTGCAAGGTAACGAGTACCGCCCATAATGTTCTGCCGTGGATCATACGCATTCGATACGCCAAGCGAACGTGCTGTCCCCGGCATCAACTGCATCAGGCCCATCGCACCTGCGGAACTCCTTGCTTTCGGGTTACCGCCCGATTCGCACTGGATGACCGCCCTGATTAGGTACTCGGACACGTTGTATGCTTTGGCGGCTTCAGATATGTATGAATTCCACTGTGTTACATTTGCACTTACTGTAGCCATATCATCACCGCCTTATATTCTGTGTCAGCACGGAGTAGAAAGCACTTCCTGCCGCCGCACCTGCGTTCGTACCCATATTCTTCGATGCGTTCTCAACACTCTTGCCACCGCCCGAAGTCGGTTTCGTGCCAAGGTTGATGTTGTTGAACCATCCCCAACCGTAATACTGTAGGTATCCTGTTGCGTGGATGTCAAGTTTCTGCAATCTGATGGTTGAGCATCCTGCGTGGATGAAGTATCCGTTACCTACAGAGATTCCTGTATGACCGTACCTGCTGCCTGTCTTCGGATTCATCTTGCTTCCACGGAAGAACAGTACCGCACCCATCGGTGGATTGCCGTCCTGTCCCGAACCCATCTTCATCCATCTGCCCTTGACATCGTTCGGGCAACTCATAAAGCCTTTTCTCGCACCGCCGACCCAGTAACAGGAGTTGACGAAACGTCCGCAGAATCCTGCCGATGGGCTATTGATTCCACGATGGTAAGCATAGAAGTTGCTCTTGCCGACCTGGCTCCTTGCCCAATTAATCATCTTGACTACGTTGATTCCGCTCTTCGGATTTCCACCGCCATCGTCTGTAGCACCTGCGGATTCGTAGTAAGCATCGTCCATCGTGACTCCCGATGTATCCGTGGTGGTCTGCTCACCCGATGCAGGCTGTGCCGTCTGCTGCGGTTTGTAGTACAGGACAACGGAGTTGTAGGTTTCCTTGTCGATGGATGTCTCGTAGTCGAAGTCTTCCGCAGTGTCTGCCCTGACCATTACGTCAGACATCATATCGGCAGCGTTCTTCAGTTTCAGTGTTCCTGCATCGTCATAGAAAACATACATCTCGCCTGTGTTGGCGAGTGTTTCTTCCAGTGCGATGAGGATGATGTCGAATGCTTCCGTGTTCTCTTCCGCAATCACAGGGATCTGATACTTCGTGTCTTCCATATCGCCCATATTCAGACCGTAGTCCGAACAAACGGACTTGATGATTTCCGTAGCCGTCTTGTTCTCAAAGACATAGGAGAAACGGTTCTTCAGATACCGTGTTTGGTCATAACAGGAAACCTCGATGTGGTGGTTTTTGTCACGCTTCTTGCCGAAGACGTAGCCAACGTACATCCCCTTGTAATCGGAGAGCGAACCGTCCTTCTGAACGTCTGCCACGCAGAAGATGACCCTGTCGCCCTCGCTGAAACTCATATCCTGTGATACGGATTTTATCGTGGTGAACGTCAGTTTGCCCGGTGTCCCGAACCGTTCCAGTTCAAGGGTTATCTCGCCCTTGATTGGTGGCTCGAATGCGATTCCGTTGTGGGTGATTATCAGCCGATACCGTCTGCCGTTCTTGTTGGCGTTCAGGTAAGCCAGTATATCTGACAGCGGATTCTTCGCATCGTCCTTTGTCAGATAGATTTGCATCCCCTGAAGGGCATCGGATTGATTGGTTGTCTTGCTGTCTGCCATCCAATCACCACCCTATGTCAAGGCAGGAATCGTGATTTTCACACCTGCCCAAATGTAATTGCCGCCCATCGAGGATGACTTGCCCATATCCTTCGCTGTCTTCTCTATGATGTCTTTGTTCTTGTCATAGATTTTCTTCCAGTGTTCTTCAGATCCGTAGAACTTCTTCGAGATGATGGTGAGCGTGTCGCCCTCAACGATTGTGTATTCCTTGTCCTTGTCGGTTTCCTTCGTCTCGGCTCTTTCCTCGGTAGCCGTGGATGTGGATGCCGCTTTCGTCTGAAGGTACTTGACTCCATAAGCCTTGTACTGCTTCAGTTTGAATTCGATGACTACATCGTCACCGTCATCGGCATTCTCCTTGATTTCCATCGACTCCAGGGACACAGGGATGTTCGTGTTCCAAAAGCCTTGATAGCCATCGACTACGATGCTGTCGCCCTCACGGACATACCAGTAACCGGGATGGTCTTCCTGCAAGGCTGTTTTGGTTGTACGCTTCCTGTTCGGCGTGGTGTTTGAAGACCAGGCAGACTTGCCGCCGAGAACACTTCCGCTGATGGTCTGTGCCGCACCGAGTCCTTTGGAAGCAGTGCCGTTGATGTTTCCGACAAGACCCTTCTGACCATTGATGGCCTTGATGAGGTTGTTGCCGTTGCCCTGTGTGGCTACCTTCCCAAGTCCGTACACATCCTTGCCGTTCGGATAGAACGTGGATGACAGTTTCCTGCCAAATCCTTCCACTGTCCCTCTCGTCTGCTGACCGTATGCGATGTTGCGTTCGATGGACGGATCGTTGAGGAAAAGGTCTTCAGCCACCTTGACGGATTGCTCGTTCGCATCCGTCATCCCTGTGCCGAGCGGATTTCTTACAACGATGAAACGAAACCATTTCTTGCTCACAAGGAAGTCCTTGAAAATGTCATAATATTCCTTAAAAGGACGAACTTCCCTTGAATAAGCGTACTTCTTCATAGGGAACGTGGCTTCAAACTCGATTTCGGTGAGTTGCAGGCTCTTGAGGATGTTGATGTCGCCGTCATTGATAAGGTTGACGGTTTCATTGTTAGACCCCATTTTGATATTCAGTTCAGCAGGCGTGATAGGGAACTCCACGAGGATGTTCCGTCCCTGGCTTGCAAAAAAGAAGTCATATCCGTATAAGTTATTAAGCATACAATCACCGCCTAATAATGAAGCCCGGCAGCCGAATTGCCTGCCACTTCAGTGAGTTTCGCCGCCAATGCGTTCGTGATGGAGTTCACATCGGCTTCCTTTGTGATAGTGTTGTTGTTGTTCATCTCGATTTCGATGTTGTAGTTCGTATAGTCACGCTTCCACTCCAGTTCAGCCACCTTCCGCAGATACGTCAAATCGTCCGTGGTCTGCTTCAGGATGCCTGCCATTTCGCCAGTGTTGTCGGCAGTATCCTGCAACGCCTTTGTTGCCGGGTCCGTTCCTGCCGTGTCATTCGTGTGGGTGGATGCACCGACCGCATTCGCAAGGTAGTCATTCACCGTGTCCATAATGCCATCGGACTTCTTGTTCCCAAGCAGGCCTGCACCGAACTTGTAACCCTTCGCATAAGTCTCGTCAGGATCGTGTACCTTCCAGTGGGTCGCCCACTTGTCCACGTTGGAGAAGTCCACCGCAGAGCCTGGGGTGAGTTTCCTGTATGCGAATCTCTGATTCAGTTTGTCGAACTGGTTCAAGTCGATTCCTGCACCGAAGACGTTGAGTCCCTCTGCCATCTTCTTTCCTGCACCGATTACGAGCCGTACAATCCAGTTGATTGCGTTGAGGAAGACCGTCTTGATGTTTTCTGCCGCCCAAACAGCCATATCCTTGATGGCTACGAACAATCCTGCTGCGATGTTGCCTGCGATTGCGGCAACGTCACGGATCGCATAGCCGATGCGGTAGAGCCAACCGAAGAGCATCCCGAAGAAGTCTTCCGTGGAGTCGGAGAAGATGGCACATACCGCCACTATTGCTCCGAGCAGAAGACCGACTACTCCGAGGGATGTGATTACCCTTGCGAGGATACCGCCGCCCGACATCGCACCCTTCGTGATAAGTCCGAGTTTCGTTCCGATGTTGCCGAACGATAATCCCATTCTCTCCAGTAACGGAGTGATTCCGAGCATCTTGAGGAACGCCGCACGGAGTGTCATAACGTCCTTCACGAGTTTTACCCCTATTACCGGGGACAACAACAGGAGTGCTTTTCTCAATACATCCGAGTGCCGTTCGCAGAAGTCGAACACCTTCTCAATGATGTCGAAAAGCCAGTTGATGACGGCTGCCAGTTTGTAGATGGCGGCGATGATTAGGTTGACGAGTTTCTCGCCACGCTCCGAGTTAAGGAAGTCTGCCATCCTCTGCATAACAGGCTCAAAGGCACGGACGGCCTCATTCTTAATCATCGTCTTCGTTTGGTCGAAGGTCTTCATCGTCTTGCCGAATGCAGAGTCGATTTCGTCCTCCACCTGCATAATGGCGTCTACAACCACATCGGATGTGATGAGTCCTTCGGATGCCATCTTCTTCAACGGATCTGTTGTGCCATACAGTTCCTGTGCATACTTCTCTATCTGATGGTATGCGATTTGAGCACCTTCAGCCACGGAACGCAGTTCATCGCCCTGTAACCGTCCCGAACCTAATGCCTGAATCAACTGGTACATAGACGATGCTTTCTGCTGTGCGGATGCACCGCCGATGGTGTAGGATTCGGACATAATCTTTTGGAACTTGATGGCCTGGTCGATGTTGTTGTCGAATGCGTCCCCTGCCAGTGTCAAGGACTTCGCCACGTTGTCAGCCATATCAAGGTATCCCATACGGCTCTGCTGTGCCGCCTTGAATATCTTGTCCATATCCTTGCTTGTGGCGTTCATCGTCATCTGCGAGTAACCCGAACCGTCAGCCGTTACTCCTGCACTTCCGAGCCTCTGTCCGTTCAGATAGTTAAGTTTGTTTTGCGTGGAGATGAGCGAGTCCATCGTGGAGATGAGTGCGTCAAACCCCATCTTGCCCAGGTAGATGGCGGCAAGCCGTCTCATACCCTTGATGATGTTGCCCACGAGTTTCTCGGTCTTCGAGAACTTTTGGTTCAGTTTGTCGGCTTGCTGTGCAGACTTGTCCGCACCCTCGCCGATTTTCTTTGAACTGTTTGCGGCACGGTTGGCTGCACGTTCGGTTTTCTCGAAACTGCCGACCATCCTGCCGATGTTCCTGTCAAACCGCCTTGTATCGATTGTTACATAAAATGTTAAGTTATTGCCTTTTGCTCTCGCCATAAGCATTACCTACGCTTTCTTGGAGCCTTCGATTTCGCATCACGTTCCATCTTCTTGTAAGCCTTTGCCTGTTCGGAAGCACAGGCGAGGATGAACGCCTTTTCTTCCCTCGACAACTCCAAAATTGTAGATGGTCGCCAATGAAATTCCCGAAGACAATAGTTCGCCAGTTCGGCGTCCATATCGCCCCCGGTAATCAGTTTTTTGCTTCTTCTACGAGGTCTTCCATGCTCATATCGTAGCCATTGACTTCCATAACCTTTTCCTTGAGGGCGATGAGTTCACCCGGCAGGAGCAGTTTCCGTAACAGTGCTTCTGCGGATTTCACGCCCATAGCGTCCTGGAATTCAGCGTTGCTCAACTGCGGTTCAACGATGGTCGCCACGCAAATCATAAGGGAATACTTGTCGGTGTCCACTTCGACTCCCGATACACCGCCCCGACCGCCTTTGACTTTCCGAGTGCAATCCTTACGGATTCTCTCGTCAAGGTCAGAGTCGATGGCTTTCAGTTCCCATTCGACAGGCTTGCCGTCCTGTTTAAATCTGTCGGAAGCCACATACTTTACAACGCTTGTTTCCTTTGCACCTTCTAAAAATACGTTAAAATCAATCATTTTTTACCTCCGTATATGTATAGTTAAAGGGCGGTCTTTTGACCGCCCAAAACCGTCTTTGCCCTACAGGATCATCCCATCCATCGGAGTGAAGGATTCTGTAATCTCGAACGATTCAACCGTGAAGTCGATGGATTCCGTGAGGAAGTCATCGGAATCAGCATCGAATGCCGCCAGTGTGATGTTATCGAAATTGCATCCATAGAAAATCATACTCTGTCTTCCGATGTCGGAAGCAGTGATGTCTTCATTGATTACCTGCATCTCGAAATAGATGTCTTCGCCTGTCTGCTGATACCGATACGCCAGTTCTCTCCAAACGGAAGTGTTCAGATGGAACTCACCTGTGCCTGTAATGGTAGCGGAAGTGGACTTGTGTCCACGGTTCGCCTTGCCGAGGATAGGCACTTCGACCTTGTTCTTCTCAAAACGAATCTCAAGATTGATAGCAGACATAAAGTTGTATCTCTGCCCTTCGATGGTAACGTAGCAATCTGCCTGCTTTGCAGATACTGCGTTCTTTGCGAGCATTGTCTGTCTTGCCATTGTCTATACCCCCTTTCCCTACAGTACAACGATGGTCAGATATAACTGGCTCATCGCATTCACAGGAGTGATAGCGTATTCGACCACGATGGCTTTCTTCGTGTTGCCACGTTTTACGATGACCGTGCCTGAATCGAAGTCCTCGATGGCACGAATGGTTTCGAGGTTTCTGTTGTACGCAACAACGTCACCCCAAAATGCGTCTCTGCCTGCCTGGTCATTCGGGATTCTTCCTAAATACTTCAGGCTGAACAGTTTCGCCATATCGTTGGCACTCTGATCCACAACCCTCATTGTCTGATTGTACTTGAAGTCATCACTCTTTTCGTCCGTTGTGGTGGTCAGGGAGTTGATGTCTTCCAGTACACGGATGTCGCCATACACACGGTGGAACATAAACTTGCCATCAAGCAGGCCCTGTTCGAGTTGTGCATTGGTCAGTTCCGTGATGATGTTCAGTTCGCCATCATAGACCATATTCGTGCATGACTCGTTCAGTTCGCATCCTGCTTCAGCACCTGCTACCCAGGCAACAGCGGCATATTCGGGAGCAGTGTTGTAACGTGCTTCGATGACCGCACCGTCAGCAGGTGTAGTATTGATGGTCAGCGTTCCTGCCGCATAGGAGTATGCGTTCTGTGCCAGTGCGGACCCGGCAACCAGTACCTTGTCGATGGCATCAGGAGCAGCCTCGATGGTGAAATTCTTCGTGGTTCCGTCACCTGTGAAGGTTTCCTTTTCATAGGAATCGTTTGCAGATACCACGTTGATGATTCCCTCGTGGTCGGGAGCAGTGGATGCGTTGTAGACAACCGCCTGACAACGCTTGCCTGCTTCTCTCCAAGCCTTTACGGCAGTGATGTACGAAGTGATGTCGGCAGCCGTGTTCGTGTACGCACAAAGTACGTTGAATTCGTACGGATCGAGTGCTTCAACGATGTTGGCTACAGTAACGCCAGTGCCATCGCCTGTGTCATAGATGACCGCCCTTGTTGCGTGGGCGAAGATTTCCCTCAAGGCCTTTGCTTTTACGTCAGTGTACGCAAACCCGAGGATGGAACTGTCGCTGACGAACTGGTTCACCGTGATTTCGATGACTTCGCCCTTGCTCTTGCCAATGGGCAGAGCAACGGCAACGATGCCACGTTCGCCCAGTTCAATGGTGCTGTTTCTTCTCGAAACAACATTGATGTAAGCACCGGGTAAGACTTTGTTCTGCGTTACCCAGGTTCCCCCACCTAAAGCCATATAGATTACCCCTTTCTACGCCCTTTGTTTCAGACCTTCGAGGTCTTCCATATATGTAGGAGCGTCTTTCGTTTCCGTCCAAAAACGGTATGTTATGAATATCTGAAGCACTTCGTCATCAACTAAATTCATCTCGAAGCCTTGCCCACGGTAGAGCCTGTTTTCGATGTTGATGTATTCCAGTGCTTCCATCACATCCTCGCCAACGGAGTAGCAAGTATGCTTATTTGTTACCTTGTCGCCACTGAAGAAGTGGATGACTACAGGCATTGTCCGAAAATACTCTGTCGCACTCTCGGAACGCATTGTCGGGTTCAGCATATCCACAGTGAAAGCAGGCATCTGTAGATCCTGATGCACTGTTTCCACATAGTAGTGGTAATCGTCCCCGAACGCTTCGTGGAGTGCCACTGTAAGAGCATTAAGTGTTCTATTAACCATTTCCGCACTCCTCAAACCAGTTGTATAGATTTACTGCAATAGTGTCTATCAGCCTGTTATCACCATCAAGTGCGTTTTTCGTCCTCTCCACAAAGAAATGACCAAACACAAATGTTGGTTCGGGACTTGATGGGTCGCCGAAGTCGCTTGCATACGCTGACCACATCACCGTCCTGTTCTTGACGATATATGGTTCGCCGCCCTTGTTGAACTGATTGTGTGAAAAATGTCCGTAGTTGACGGCTCTCGCATACTCGACAGGGTTTACCAGTTCCACTTGACATCCGTTCTTCCGGGGAACGACTCGGATGCCGTTTGAATAATACCAACCACGAGCGAGGTCGCCTGTCTTCTTCGGAGTTCGCTTATACAGTTCCCTCTGACAGATTATGGCGACTTCCCTCGCCGCTTGTCTGATGTGTTTCCGAAGCAAACTGTCTGAATTGAGGCGTTTTATCGCCTTGTCCATTTCAGACACATCTATTTTCATCCTCACGCCATATCCTCGTGCAGTTGGAGTTTTACTTCCTGATGGTTGGTATACACAGCCGTGTGTCCCGAACGCTCGAAACGCTCGGTGACACCGTGCTGTGTGATTTCAATCAGTGAGCCTGGTTTGATTGTGATGTCAGGTCTGATGAACAGTGTGATGCTTTGTGATACTACCGCCGCACCGTTTTGGATGTTGGTTGCCTGCTCCCAGTTATAGGAGAGCCTGCACGGTTCATTCTCCAGTACGGCTACAGGTGTCTGTGTGCTTTGATGCGTGACAGGGTCGATGTGCGTTGCGTATTCGTAAATCGTACATCTCCCTATCCAAAGCATCTTCATCGGGTTGGGTGATTTCGTTGTGAACTGATTCACTAAAGGTTTCATCCAATCACCACCTTAACCGCCGATGCGGTGTAATCCATTTGTCATATCCCTTTTCAAGCCGTTTCACCATCGCATCAAATCGGTTTTCGGGAGTGTCCTCGCCTGAACCGACAGCAAATCTGAGCGTGGTGTCACCTTCCTTGATTTCCTTGATGACAGTGTCATAGTCAAATCCGTCAAGGTTGCCACTGTTCTTCTTGTAGAAGAGGTACTCACACGCCACACGGTCGATGAGTCTCGGTTTGACGATTTCAGGCACTTCTTCTATATTGCAGTAATTCAGCGTATAGTTGATGATTTTCTCCAGTTCAAAATCGATGTACTCGAAATCATCGAAACCGGGTGTATAGCCAAGCATTGATAACCGAGCGATGACATCGTCTCGTGTGATTACCGCCATTACTACACCCCCAGTTTGTCCAGATTGTCCTCGAAAATCTTAAGGAGTTTCTCTCTCGCCCTCGTGCTTCTGACCTGCTTGCCAAGTCCGTGCGAGATGAGATACTCACGGAGTTCTTCGTTGGTCATTAGATCCACGTTGACGCCGACCCTCTGTGAGAAAGTCTCATCGGCAGGAGTCGCTTCGATGACTTTTCCGTCATCATTCTCAAGACGATAGCCGTGAGCCTTGAACCACTGGAGTAGCCGTGGGTTGTCGCATTCGCCAACGCCATCGATGAACCGAACTGTCGCCCACACGCCTGATGCGTTCGTAACTGGTGCATAAATCTTCATTTAAGCACCTCCTCTATTCGCCGTCAGATTCCTCTTCGCTATCGTCATCGTCATCGCCATCGTCCACTTCAGGCATGGAACCTTCAGTTGCGTCCTGCGTGATAGTGCCGAAACGGATGGTGTTGTCTTCTACCCAGTAGGCATTTTCGTTCTGCCCATCTTCGGGGTCGGCATAGTCCTGCATCGGCATTCCTCTCCGTTCACCAGTGTAGTAGCCATTGGTGGACATCCGTTCACCTTCGATGGGATGACCTTCAGGGAATACCTGATTCTGATATTTGATTACGTTAGCCATAGTTCACACCTCTTTCGTAAACTACTGTACCTTGATTTTCCGCAGTACGCCGCAGGACTTGGTGGTCTTTAACGCACAGCCTGCTACCATTTCGACTTCGCCCTTCTTCACTGCACCTGCGGTGGTGTAGTCAGGCATAATGATTCTTACAGGCGGCATACCTGCCATAGATACTGCGTGGAATGCGTCTAAACCGAATCTTACTGCGTAGATGGAAGTGTTTCCTGTACTGGAATCGATAGGAACGATAGGAGCATTGGAGCCTGCCTTTGCACCTAAATCCACGAACGGAATGTTGCCGTACATTTCTACCTGTCTGCCCCAGTTGTCCTTTGTGGTCTGATACATCGCCGCTCTTCTTGCACACGCACGGATTTTCGCAGCACCCTTTGCATTGGTGAGCAGTGCGTCAGGAGCCTGGTCCAGTACGGACAGGAATTCATCCAGGTGGTCCAGGAACGCAACGTAGTTGGTTGTTACGTTTGCGGATGTGGACAAGTCAATCTGACCATTGTCGATTTCGGTTGCGGAGCCTGTCAGGGCAACGTCAAGACCATCGAAAACGTCCGCATCTACGGAAGAGTTACCATTGATTAATGTGTCGCTGAACAGTGCGGAAGTAGCCTTTACTTTCTGCTGTGCCTGCCAAGTCACTTCAGATACGATACCGCCCATACCTGCGATGACTCTGTCGATCTCGAATGCACCGCCGAAGACCTTCAGGTCTGTGGAATATCTCTGCTTCTGAACTTCCTGCGGAGTGTATTCAGCGTTGATTTTTCTGAATGCTGCTGTCGGCTGTGTTACCTGTCTTGTGTAAGAGTAGGTCAGTGTCGCACCGCCGCCTGTCGGAGATACGCAATCATCAAAGATGATGTTGTTCATCAGGAAAGAAGACTTCGCAAACTCGTCAATGATCCCTAACTGTAAATCGTCCTGTACATTCAGTTTTGCCTGTGCCAGTGTTACTGCCATTTTTAGTTATCCCCCTTTTGTTTGGAAATAGCCGCCGCAACGGCTTCGCTGAATGACATCGAACTGTTTGTCGGTTTGTCATTCGGTGAATCAGGTTGAGGACTTTTAAGTCCTTTCGGACTCGGTGGTTCGCCCGAATCGAAAAGGAACGAAGTGCTGTCGGCTTCCTTGAGTGCCTTTATCTGCTCTTCGAGTCCTTCAAGTCCGCTCTCCGACATCGTTACCTTATCGACATCGATGAACGGCAGGACGGCCTTTACGCTTCGTGCTTTTGCATCACGGAGTCCAGTTTCTATCCGATACGTCTTCTTCAGGCCATCGATCTCGGTCTTGTGAGCCGTATCAGATTCTTCCTTCTCGGACTTAAGAGTGTCGAACTGCTTCTGAAGGTTATCTGCCTGTTCGGCTTTCGTCTTCAGTTTGTTCATCTCTTCGTCCATATTGGAGATGGTTTTCTCCAGTTCCTTCACCCTCGACTTCTGTGAGTCAAGGTCTGCTTTCGCAGCGTTGATGTCCTTGCCATTTTCTGCCATAATGGCGTCAATGGCGTCCTGGTCAAGACCAAGACCTTTTAGGAAATCTGTCTTCATTTGTTACCTCCCGGTAGGCTGTTTAGGACATTCTCCCTGTCCGTGCCGTCAATAACTTAAAGATGTGGGAGCCTGGGTGAGGAGAAATGAAAATAAACTTAACCCGGCTCCCCTGATTGGAATGGGGAAAAACCCTATCCCTCTTGTTCTATCCAACACCTGCACCTTGTATGGAAGGGCGGTGCTGTTTCCCCGACCCGGTAAGCCGAGAAGGGGAAGACTCTGCCGTGGAGCGAAGCACAATGTTCGCAACGCCGTTCATCGGGCCTTGTGTAGATCCTGTACCTCGTTTCTCCGAGTTCCTTCAGAATCTCGCCACGAGCAATCGAGCCTATTGCGGTGGTTTCCGTCACGAGCAGTGCATTGATAAGATTCCTCTCACGTTCTGCCTGCCTGTCATACTCTGCGATTATCTCATCGACAGGGTCTGAACGGAGTACGCCAAGACGTACGTCCCTCATATTGATGGCTTCCCACCGTCTGCGGTAGCCGTGGAGATTGTCTCTCCACGTTTTGTCCTGTATGCCCCACGGCTTCTCCATCGCCTTGTAATCGGGCGGTTTCTTCCCGAAAAGGGCGTACTCGTTACCGATGATAGTCTTTAAATGATTTTCCATTATTTTCTCTATCTTCGGGAACAAGCGGTCATAACAAAGACATATATATAGGAAGAGAACGGTCAGACGTTTCCTGTGGTCATCCCTTGACGCCCATTTCCGAGCCTCTTTATAGGTCACCACGCCATCTTTGCCGTACTTCCGTGCAAATGCTTCCAGTTCCTTCCTGACTTCCTCGTTCGTGCCGTACATCTCCTGCACTATCTGCTCGAACGCCTTTGTGGTCAGTGCGTACTGTTCCTTCTCGAAAGCCGAGAGGACGAAACTACTCTTCATCGGACTTCACATCCTCTGTTTGGATAATCTCCCTTTCCTCTGCCATTTCCTGTAACTCACGTTCCCGGTCTTCCGAAATCTGCGTCATTTCACGTTCGACATCGGTCACCCACGGATGGCGAGACAGGATGGTCTTCTCGGACAACAGGCCAACGGACTTCACGCAGTTATCGATCTTCGCATCCTCATTGATGAAGATGTCACGGTTGAAGACGAACTCGACAGGCTCTTCGGAGAAGTCGCCCTGACCCGAAAGGTCAAGGTAGCGGTCGATGAACCACTTCAGTTCCTCGAAGCCTGCCTGGAACTCTGTTTCCATACCGTTAACGTCAAGGTCGATGTCCGTGTACATAGACTCGATGTTCATCTGATTCGGATCGCCGTCCATTCTCTCTTCCTTTGCATCGAATCCCCGACCGTTTTCCACAATGGCTCTCTTCAGTTGCATCAGGATGGCCTGATAGTTGGCGGCATTGACTTCCACCTTCATCACATCGACACCGCCCTGTACGCCGTCAACGGTTGTTACCTTGACAACGCCATAGGTGGCAAGGTTCTGACGGAACTCGGAAATGTTCGTTCCGTCATAGTTCTTCAGCACGATGATGGATGTCCGTGGGTCTTCCTGCATATTGTTCTGAAAGTCGCTCAAAACCTCGTTCAGGGCGTCCTGCAAGGGTTTCACGTTGCGGATCAGCGGAATCTCCCTGTCATTGTACTTGAACGGAATCATCGGCAGCCGTTCCCAGTTGTACCCGGTATCACCGATGTACACATACTCGGTATGAGCAGGATTCGCAGGCACGAAATTCTTCCCCTTGACGAGGTAATGGTCGATGCCTGTCACACGGAACACATCTGCGTGTTCAACGATGGTAGTGCCGCCGTTGTCCAGGAAAACCTCTTCATTGTAGGAACGGATGACGCATTCGAGTTTCGTGTGCATCTTGTCCTTCCAAATAGGGCAAATCTCGTGTGCAGGAAAAGCCATAGTGTCAAAGTTGCCGTCTTCGTCATAGAACGGATACACCCACGCAATACCGCCGTCCACAGCATACCGGGCAAGCACACGGATCTTGCGGTGCATCGGACGCCCGAAGATTGGGGCCAGTGCCTTGATGTAGGCTTCGTTGTGTGCGGCGATGGTGAGAGGCTTCCCCAGTGCGTAGTTCGTCTTTTGGTCAACGAGTTTCCGATACTGGTTGTCAACAAGTTTGTTGTTGATGACGTTCTCGATGGTGGTCAGCGTCCCGTCAGAACCTATGACCTTCTTCTCCCGGTAGAGAATATCGTGGTCGCCGTCATAGTACCTTTCCGCAAGCAGTTGTTCGTTTCTCTCCTTGCTGTTTTTCCATTTGTCATAGACGAGTTCAAGGTGCTTCAGTTCAGGGTCCTTGTAAGACCTTGGAGCATCGTTTGGCTTGAAGATATTGAATACTCCCATATATATCTCCTTTCATTAATTGAAACTGAACAGGCCGCCCCGACCCATACGGTCATAGATGCCTGCCAGTGCGTCTTCGGCGTCATCGTGCTTCATCTTGCCCTCTTTCTGATAGGACATAACATCGATATAGAATTCAGGCCATCTCGAATCCCACGCAACAGGCATCCTCACGTTCTGCTGCACCCAGGTAGCAGAGGACAGTATCCGAGCCTTCTTGTTCCTCGATTGCGTGAACAAATCGATAGAGGTCTTGTACCAGTGATGCTTGTCACGCAGTATCCTCTCCACGGATCTCCCGAACCCCCGACCGCCATTGTTGGACTCGATGAACGCACGGTTGACTTTCCTGTTGAAGAGCCTCTTCGCCGTTTCAGGCTCCGTCACTTCCATACCGTCCTTCGTGAAGTAAACGTCAAGGACATAGCATAGGCCCTGGAATATTCCATAGATGATGCAGCACAGGTAGTCAGACCCCTGGTCAGCCGTATCGACATAGGCACACACCTCGTCAAAGGCAAGGTTGCCTGCCTCATCCCTCGGAAGGGCAGAGTACGTCTCAAAGCCGATATTGTAGAGCCTGCCGACAAGGTCGATGGGCCTTTGGTTGTAGTTGGCTTCAACTATCTCCCTACCCATAGTCTTGAGTATCAGGTCATAGGTTTCCTTTGAGAGTACGTCATCGCAGAGCATCGAGCCGTCTTCCTGCAAGGCGGTCTTCGTTATCAAAGTGAACGGCACGTTCAGGGAACGGTAGTGTTCAATCGCCCTTCCTGACAGGTCTTTCGTGTTCCAACGAGTGGCGATTATCATCAGTTTGCCGCCTGCCTCAAGTCTTGACAGCATAGTGTTCGTGAACCAGGTCCAGTGCGACTCCAGGAGAGTCTCATTCAAGGAGTCTTCCGCTGACTTGATGATGTCATCCAGTATCATCAAGGAAGCACCGAACCCGGTAGCCGTCCCTGTAGGTGATGTTGCAAGGTAGGACATATGCTGACCGTTCAACGCCCACAGTTTGGCTGCCGAAGACCCCTTCTTCAGTTTCGTCCTCGGAAAGACATCCGAATACACGATGCGGTCTTTTGAGGCTTTCTTCTCACCTATGGCATTACGGACATTCCGAGAAAAGGTCATAGACAGTTCCTCGTTGTAGGACCCAGTGATGATCTTCTGCGAAGGGTCCTTCCCAAATATCCACTCGGCAAGCATACCTGCCGTCCTCGACTTGCCGTGCCGTGGCGGCAGGTTGATGATAAGGACCCTTTCGTCCCCCTCATAGAAAGCCTGCATAGCGTGGCAGAGTTCCTTCAGGTACGGACGGTCTTCCTTGTAGAAGTCGGGTGCAAGCAGTTTACAGAACTCCCAAAAGTCTCTCCTTGCCAACTCAAGCCTGGCTTCCCTCTGTAAAGACCGAAACTGCTCTTCCGACAATCCCAGTTCTTCCCATAACTCACTCATTCATTTCCCCCCTTAAAAGTCATTCAAGTTAGAACCTGTCTCACCGAGACGCCGTGACAGCCACACACTATTAGTTGACTATACATTTATACCTTCATATACGGTCGGTACTCCCGGCAGCCTCGGACGCAGGTAATATCTGTAATCATTCATATATCATCTTTTACATTTATACCTAAATCAAGAACAGGGAGCCGCCGAACCGAGTGAAAGGGTTCAGGCGGCGATCCCTGGAACACTCTTCCCTCAAAATAAAGGTTTACGAGACGAGCCTTTGACCTTTTTCACTCAGGTCAGGCTCGTCATAAACCGAAATAATTTCGGTCAGAGTTAAGGTTAGTTATAGGTAAGTTATAGAGTTTAAAGTCCTAATCTCTATAACTCCTATAACTATAGAATAGATTAGAAGTGATATTCTATAAGTATCTAGTTATAGAGGTTATAGAGATTAGATGTCCTAACTCTATAACTTCTCTATAACTTTGTCAGTTTCTACCAGTATATGGTTGATATTACCAGTAAATATACCATATACTGGCAAACCGTAAGTATTTCGGCATATTCTCTGTTTTACCGTAATATTTACGGTGTATAGAAGAAATCACCGTAATATTTACGGTTTGTACCTTTGACATACCGTATACCCTGTGGGAAAGTCTACAGTTTGCGAAAACTATTGCGGTTTGGCAGGATATATACTGTAGATTCTCCATTTAGGATGGGACTACCGTTACCATCGATGATGCGATGAAATCAGACTTTCATTTTCTGAAAAATTTTCGGAAGGGTAGGGTCCCATCCGGGCAAGTGGAAAATCCTGCCCCTTCGACCATTTAATGTCAATACATATATGGTCTTACATACATCTGCATATTGTTACAAACTTGTCAATATACCTGGTCTTTGGACTATCCATTGTCTTTGGTATTCGATGTTATTTAAAGAATGCGGTAATATCAATGGTTTGTGCGGTGTCTGTTACTGTTTTGTTACTAAATGCTTTCGGCGATCTTTTGCAATACATCGGCTGATACTCCATTTAGGCTGTTTTCTTGCGTTAGATCGGCGTTATCACTCTTATAAAGTCCGTGTATCCTGTTTAACATATCTGTGTATCTGATTATTGATTGTTCGTCTTCTTTCTTCTTACAATGTTCTATGCGACTATTGATAAATGCTATCTGTTTATTGCGTTCATCTATAATGGAATCGGCTGTTTTTTCTACTTTCTCTTTCTCAATCTCTTTCAATCTTTCCTGAACCTGTGGACGTTTATAGACGTTATGACCATTAGAAAACAGTAGTTGCCCGTCAAGTTCTGTATCATAGGCTGTTTTATATGCTACGGCTACGTTGTCCCCGGCTGCTATACGCTCACAAAACGCTGATTCCTTTGCTGTTAGGCGTTTTCCCATCTTTTGTGCTCCTCTCCATAGATAAAAAAATAAAGCCTCAAATCGGCGACTATACGCCGTTTTAAAGGCCGTTTCTTCTGTTAGGATAACTATATCGCTAAATGTTTTCTCTTTCGTTAAAACGCCACATAGAGCCTCTTGCGGTGTCCTGGGCGTTGTAGGTATAGATCGTTACGGGGAAAAAGGCATAAAAAAAGCCGCCCGATGTGGGCGGCGGTGGTTAGAAAGTAATCTGTTTCACTAATGGTTTCCATCTTCTCCCCATTTTATAATCCCTCACTTTCACAAATTAATTCAGATGTATATATGTTTCTGTAATCGTATAACTCAACTGTATCACCGTTTTCGGTGTGTTTTGCTATGCGTTGTATAACGTCCTATAAAATCTCTACCAGGTTATCCCCGGCGGCTATATGGTCAATTCTGTTGTGATAAGGCGTATAATCTGAAACGTGATACTGTTCTTTATCACATTCTAAAAATATAACGTGTTTCATTGTTTCACCCTCTTTCTATACTTCTACAGTGTGCTTGCGTTCGTTCCGATCTGAAATCTTACACCAAAGAAGAAGTAAATATCTTTCTTTGAGATATTGACAGCCTCAAAACAATTATCCGATAAATAACGGCATTTTCTGTTTCTCTCTTTCGCCGTCAATAATTCGTTTCGGATTACTTCATATTTACAGAAATAATCGTAAAAGTCACCTTTTGCCCTATAATATAACATTGTTTATACCTCTTTCTATGCTCTGTACTTTGCTATGATTTTTTCGACACTTTCGGCCTTTTTCGCAGCCTCATATTTTAGCGAAGCGGTCTTTTTGTCAATCTCGATCAACCGGGATTGATTAAAAGTATACTTTCTTTCTTCTTCCAACTCTGAAAGCCTAATATATATATTTTCTATAGCCGCTTCGAGTGCTTCGAGTTGGTCCCGGATATAATACGGTAAATCCAGTGATTTCTTGTATTCGTTCCACCTGTCGGAAGCACTTTCTTTTAATGCTTCCGACACGGTCGGCGGCTTGCTGTCGGTGGTCGTTTCTGTTTCTATATCGCCTTTTATGCCTTGCCTGTATCCCTGTAAAAAGGATTTAATACAATGCGTTGTGACGATCACAGCAACTCCGAACAACTTGAAAACAAGAAATATTATACCGATTATCCCGGCGGCTATTATCATTGTTATCATTGTTATTACGCCTCTATATACAATTTGATTCTTTCGTGGAAAATGCTGCATAAAAGCGGCCTGTATAAATCACCCTCTACATCGTACCCGTCTATAAATGCCGGGTATCTTTCGGCTTTTTGGTCAAAGCCATACATACCCCACCGGGAAACAAATTGACCTAATGCGTAATATCTTCCCTTGTAACGGAAGCAAGAAACAGGCCTTTTTCCGTCTTCTTCGCCGTGTTCATCAGCGTAATAATAAAGGCTGTGGCGGCTTGTTACATATTTTGTTTCAATGGTAATCCATCTCGAAACAGGTATAATTTTCTTTAACATCAATGACACCCCCTAACAATTAAATAACTCTTCGCCGAATTCGTTTAATGCGTCTTGAACGTACCCGGGGATATTCCAACTTGCGGTATCACCCCACCAGTACAACTCGACTTTCCCTGAAATGGTACTAACATAAATGTTAGGGCCGCCGAAAGCAACTAATAACTCGATACCGGCGTATTCTCTCCGATAGTCAACAAGATATTTAATATCAAGTACATTCTCAAAGTGATCAAAAAGACTGTAGTCTTCTAATTCCATCCGTTCGATATATTCATCCTGGACGCATTTGTCAACTTTTTTCAGGTCGTATAAATCGCCGTTTTCATCGGTAAGCAACTCACCATTCACGATACTTTCGAGATCGTCAACAATACTTTTACAATGTGCGGTGTTTTCGTCTAATTCGATTCCATAAAATTTCATAATATCCTCTCTTTCGTTAATGGGTTATGGTTTGTTTTGAGTGTGTATTGTTAGAATGTTTTGATGACTTCGCCGGTGTTCATGTCAATAACCCGGCGTTTTTCGCTTTCAAATACCCATGAGTGACATTTTGAGAAGAATTTTTCCCACTCATCATAAGAGATAAAGCCCAGGTTCATCATTTTATAGAATGTTTCCCACGTTTCGGGCATTTGGTCCCATGACCATAAATAGGTGTTTACCATCTGTTTTACGTTCAATGCCTTTTTCATTTTTTACGCCTCACTTTCCTACACGTTTATAACGTCCTTACACCCTGTATTATAAACACGTTATAAACGTATTTCAAGTATTTTTTTCTAAAAAGTCGAAAAAATTTTTCTCTACATCTATATATAAAAAGGCCGCCCACGTTCCCGGCGTTGTCCTGGGCCTACTCTGGGCGGCGTTGTTGGTGGAAATTGAAACAGTATAAAAAGAGGATGGACCCGGCGGCGATTGCAAAATAAAAAACGGCTGCACCAACAGCGACAGCCGCCCACGATCACAGGAAAAGCAATCCCGGCGGCGTGGTCCCTATCTTCCCCAGGCTTCCCGAGATTGATATTTTTTTCACAACATCACCGTTTCTGCCATACATTTACAGGTAATCCCTGGCAATCCCGGGATATTGTGAATTTTCTGTCAATCCTGTGAAGTATTTCACAATGAGTCGGCGATCTGCACTCATTTTTCAATTTGCACTTTGCATTTTTGAGTTTGCAGTTTGCATTTTTCAATTTGCATTTTGCGGTCGGCAGTTTTGAATTTGCATTTTGCAATTTGCAATTTGCATTCGGTTGCCGTTCGCCAGTTTGCAATTTGCAATTTGCATTTGCATCTCGTGCGGTCGATGGCGAACGCCTTGCCTGCGTGGATCTTGCGTCAGTTTCGATGAGCGAAAAGCCGCTTGCGTGGGTGCATCAATATACGGCTGCCTGTGACGGCGATTTTCGCATTTGCACTTCTGCCTATATGCCCTATCAGCAAAAGAAATATACATATTGTATATTTTGTAATATCATTTATATGGGGAAAGGTCTTGCACAGTGCATTTTGCACAGAGCCGTTCTCGCACAGTACTATTGTCAGAGGAATTCCTGCACAGCGTTGTCGCCAGGAGTCTGTTTGCACAGTGCCACTGTCATAAGAAACTTTTATGCACATTTTTATTGACAATGCACGTTATGCACGTTATAATCACTTGTGAGAGGTGAAAGAAATGGAAGAAAAGAAGTTTGACAAATACGAATATGACAGAAAATACCACGCCGAGCATTATTGCAGATTCGGCCTTGCACTTCCGAAGGAAATGAAGGAAGTAATCGAAAAAGCAGCCGCAGACGCAGGAATGAGTCGCAACGCTTTTATAAAATCAGCCATCGAGGAGAAAATCGCTCGTCTTGGGTGAGAACCTCTCTATGGGATATAGTTTTGAGTGAAGAGAAAACCCCTGGCCTATGACCGGGGGTTTTCTCTCTGTGCATTTAATTGGAAGGAGTCAATGCGATTTGACTCTTTTATTGTACCATCACTTTTTCTTCGCATCCACCGAGTTTTTAGTGGTAGCCTTTTTCTTGGTAGTGGTGCTTGCTTTCTTCGTTTTCGCTTTAGTTTTCGGAGCATCCACATCTTTTAATTCGCTCTCGTCTATCTCTGTACCCATCCGATACCGATACAGATGGCACTTTGTCACTGTACACTTTCTTACCTCTGCACGGTTGCCGCCTGAACACTCGATGCAGTGCTTGCGGATCGCTTCCCCTCTCGTCAATCTTCTTTCTGCCATTTCTCATCTCTCCTTACGTTGTACTTCTGCCTGTTTGCGGTCTTGGCTCCCTTTTCAAGTATGATGCCGCTCTTCATCAGCCGTCTTTGCATCTCGCCCTTGCCGAGCGTCTGCCCGAACGCAGAAGCCGTTATGTTGTGTGCGGTCAGTTTGCCGTACTCATCAAGCATCTGTTTCGCTGTCATACTCACTCCTTCCGGGTGCATTTTAAGCACATTTTCCACCACAAGGCAGTAAGTGTTTATCGGCGAGTCATCGCCAGTGGATGATGTCTTGTGCGATTGCTCCACATCCCTCATCGTGATGCCCTTGTCCTCTTCTCCCCAAACGAAACCCAGGTTGCGGTCGATGCCGAACGTACACGGTGCAGAGTACCCGAAGGAATTCTTGCACTGGATGACCACCCTCTTGTCGGGATCATCGGGATGGTAGCCGATGTAGGTCACCGACCGTGCTGCATCCACAAAACCGCCGCTCCCTGTGAATCGGTGTATCAGCCTGTATTCGTCCTTCTTGGGTGGGTGGATGACGCAGACGATGGATGTGTCCATCTCCCTCGCAAACTCCCTCAAATCGTCCATCAGGCTCTTGGCTGTGGTGTATCGGTTCGGGTCCCACTTTTCGGGGATGTATGAAAGCAGAGGGTCGAAGACGATGAGTGCAGGCTTCAACTTCTTCACCATCTCACGGAAAGCATCACCGAAAGCATTGAACGTCTTCTCGATGAGGATTATCTGCTTCAGGTCAGCACCCACGTTGACGAGTCTGTGACGCATCACGGCGTTTCCGTCCTCGCCGCCTGCGTAGATGACTTTCCCCTTTCTCCTCACGCTGCCCGGCATCCCTTCCGAGTATCCCTTGGACACGGCTGCCATCAACGCACACAGGAACCACGTTTTGCCTGTTCCTGCTTCACCGCCCACGATATTCACGTTGTTATCGTAAAGGTACGGATGCCACAGGTACTTTATCGGCTCCTCTACTACGTCTTCCGCACATATCGATTCTATGATTTGCATTTCTTCCATTTCGCCCTCTACAACAGCCACCTCACGAGCAGAGACACGAGAAACGTGATGACGAACGCATTAAGTGCTACCGCATACCACTTCAATCTCCTGCACTCCCTTTCGAGGTTCCTTAAATCGTCTTCAAACTTCCTGCTTCTCGTTGCAACAAACTGGGTACATTTCCTTTTCTTCCCGATGTCCATACCATCGCACTGGGAATTGTAGTACCTCTCACAATCATCGCACTCTTTCACATCTTCCCAATCATCAAATATCGGCATCACTTCGACCCCCTCTTCAGTTTACGCAGGATCTCCATCGCCTGTTCGGCTTCGACCATCTCTTTCATAAGGGTCTTGAGTGCAGTGTATACTCGCAGGAAAGAAGCCAGTTGGTCTTCCCTGAACAGATTGGTCAGGTCTTCGCTGTTATCCACGAAAACTTTGAGGATGCCCGGTAATGCTTCGTAGAAAGCGGTCGCCTTGGCCTGTTCCTCTTCCATCTGTTTTTCCATTTGCACTTGGAACTTCTTTTTGCGGATGTCTTCCTTGATGAGTTCCTGTATCCCATCGAAAACGGAGTCCAGGTATATGTCATCTATACCTTTCGGGCATTCGATGAGTGCTATACCTTCCGCAGGACAGGCAGGTCCGTCTATCCTGTTTTCGTTGCAATCCGTCCGATGCTCACAGTAGTTCTCGATGAAATTGCGTTTGTCCTGCTTTGAAATCACATCTGCCATCTACATCGCTCCTATCGTCCGAAGTATGAACATCCACAGCAGGACACCTGCGGCAAACGGCAGCAGAGCAAGGAATCCGATGACCCCGATTGCTGCGATGTCCACCAAAACCTTTATAATCTTGTCATAGAACTTCATTTGTTATACTTCTCCCACAACTCTTTTGTTTCATTGATTATCTTGTACACACGGCTCTTGCAGATCCCTGTCCGTTCGATAATGACAGGTGTCGGGATGTTCAGCCTTCTCATCTCAAGCACTGCCAGTTCGTCAGTGGTGAGGAACTCGGAGAACATCTCGATGTCCATCTCGGTTTCGGCTTCCCTGTATCCGTTATCGTGCCGTCCGTACCATTTGCCGTGGGTCGCATCGTCATCATCGTCTATCGTGTTGTCGATGGACACTGTCGGCTTTTGGTGCTTTGCCCTTTTGCTTATCTCGCTTCGCACCATATTCCTGATGCACTGCACTGCGAGGGAAGAAAACTTCCCTCTGTTTGGGTCATACATCGTAACTGCTATGCAGAGTCCTTCATAACCTGCCGAGATAAGGTCATCATCCCTTGCCATCTTTGCCGAAAAATACTTCCGCAGAGTGTAGTGAACCAGGGGGATGTTCTCAATGACCATCTCCCTTTGTTCATCATTCAGTGGTTCGGGGAAGTATGTCTTCGGTCTTGGCATCGGACATCACTCCCAGTTCTTCGATTGATGCAGAGCCTTTAAGGCAACCGCACCGCACTGGATCGCTTCCATCGCCCATCTGACGGAAACCTTAACCATAGTGTCGAACCGCTCCTTATTGAATGTTTGGTCATCCACAAAGGTTTCATTCATCCAGGTCTTCATCACGCTCCTGAAGTCATACAGTTCGTCTTTCGCTTCCCTGTATTCTTCTTCCAGTGGTCCTATCACATCCCCATCGTCACGGAAGGACTTCCTGTTCTTCTCTGCAAAGTCGGCTTCCTTCTCGATGAGCCGTCTGATTTCGTCCATCATCGCCTGCCTGTAAATCAGTTCCCTGTCTGTTTTTGCTCCCATTTCACTCTCCGTATGTTACTTTGATATAATTGTCAATGAATCCGCACTTTGTGCAGTTGTAGCCATTGTCGCAAGTCCACTTTGGGCAATCAGCCATCGTGTCACCTGCGAATCGGCATTTCTTGTCATCGCACGAACGGCAGGAGTTGTTCCTGCCGCAGTTCTTGATGATACACAGCATACCGCCATCAAAAACGGAAATACCTGTATTAATTGTTCTCTTCATCTCGATCTCCTCGATAAACTTCGGGCAACGGCATCCATGCCGTGACTTCGTAATTGTCATTAAAATACTGGAAAGGGGATCTCCAATGTTTGTGATTACCTACCTTGTTGCCACCAAAATACATCTGCCCGTAGGTTGTTATATCAATATTTGAATACGGTTTGTACAGTTCGTCTCCTTTTCCCTTGTACGTAATCAACACTTCCTTGTCTTCTTCCGGTAACCGTTCAGTCACTGGAATCCATACAAACGCTTCAAGTGATTCGATTGCAACCCTTGCTGCTTCTGCCATATCGCAACCATCGCAATTACACATCATCAGCAATTTTATTGCTTCTTCCCTTGTCATTTCTGTCCACCACCATAAGGGTCAGGTATTGGCATCCACGCAGTGACTTCCCACGCTGAATTGAATTTCAACCATCCACCTCTCCCACGCTCGTCTTCACGCCAATAGTCAAGTTCGACTTGTTCGCTTGTGAACATATTGCCATCCACCGGCTTTCTTGTGACAAGGCAGAGAGTATGATCTTCGGGCAATCTGTCTTTCACCCGAATCCACGCAGGTTCCAAAGAGTGGAATCCAATTTCATTGTAGAGTGCTGCTATAAACCTGTCTCTGTCAACAAACGCAACCTCATCGTTGTCATGGTAGTGCCCGAAATACTCGACTACCTTATCAAATGTTTTATCCAAAATGTCTTTGCGTCTCATCGTTCGCTCCTTCCGTTCAATCCTTCATAGGGGTCGGGCAGTGGCATCCAGGCCATGTCCGATTCTCCAAAATCACGATAACATTCTTTCAAGTCATCGTCCCACACATCACATTCCACTTTTTTATTTCCCGACAAAAGAATGTCTTGCCCATCATCAGGCATTCTTTCAGAAAATGGAATCCATTTAGGTTCTGCATCTTTTTTTCCTGCATTGTAACCATCAATGAATCCGTCTGCAAATCCTACGCACACACCCGAACGATACATGTTCTCCACTTCTTGAATATCAATCATTCCCTCACCTCCATTAACTCAACACTTTTGGCACAAATCATAGTCGTGCATCCATACCACTATTACGGGAATGCACCAATGATTGTTGTCTGAACCTCTTAATCTCATATCTGCATAAAAGGGTTCGTCTGTAACTTCATTATTGGCATATCTGTCAAAATTCTTACTACTGTTCATATAAGACTTATGGTATATCTTTCCACTATACGAACCTTTGATTTCATATGCCGTTCCGTAAGTAATTAGCTTAATTGCCTCGTTTACTGTCATCCCTTATCCTCACTTTCTGCCATGTATGGCTCCGGTAGTGGCATCCAGGCAGCAACTATATTCTTGCAATTACGGTACAAACGTTTGATTTCATCGTCCCAAGTTACAAGCTCAACTCCACCCATAAACGATAAAAGGACACACTGTTCATCATTCGGCAACTTTTCTTTCAACGAAATCCATCCTGGTTCCGCAGACGGTAGTGCATTTATACTACTCTCTATGCTAAGAATCAGCCCCCGTGAATGGGCGAATACTTCCGAATCGTCAGCCTCACCGATATGTTTTTTGTATCCGTTCATATATACTCTTATCGCATCAATCGCAGCCTGTCTGCTGATTAAATCATCTTTCATAATTATCGTTTACCCTTCTTTTGCATATTGTACACGGAGAATTATATCCGTTTTCAACTTCATTCTCCCACTTCCCTTTGTGCTTACATCCATCACAGGT
>ODAI010317596.1_pt1 | contig 46815 bp, 47 predicted proteins | sample 1539321 | NCBI WGS metagenome assembly ODAI01 (sample SAMN02144231, study PRJEB22623) | gut metagenome | biome: sheep rumen | host: Ovis aries | place: New Zealand
GATGATACCCGGGGAATAGGACGATTGATAAAATCAGGAATTAATACAAAAATTTTATTAATATTAGTAATAATAAATTCATTAATAGGATATTTGATATTGGGTTTACCAGGAGTATGTGCAATAATTGCCAGTGTATGTACTGGATTATATCTTGCACACGTTGCAGATAATAAATTTGGGTGCGTAACTGGAGATATCATGGGTGCTTCTAATGAAATAGCAAGAACAGTATCCTTAATTGTTTTATTAATAGCTTTTAATTTTTTAATTTAAGGGGAAGTATATAATGATAACAGTATTGAGATTGGATCATAGACTCGGAAGAGATACAAGAATAACAACACACGTATGTTTAACTGCAAGGGCATTTGGTGCAGATAAAGTTATTTTAAGTGGTGAAAGAGACAAGCACATTATAGAATCTGTGGAACGTGTTGTTGAAAATTGGGGAGGAAATTTCCAAGTTGAATATAATGAAAAGTATTTGCCGGTAATTAAAGAACATAAAAGAAACGGTTATGAAATCATTCATTTAACCATGTATGGAAAACACGTTGAAGATGTCATTCCAAAAATACGTGACAACGGTAAAGATAAATTAATTATTGTTGGAGGTTCCAGGGTTCCTACAGAGGTTTATGAATTAGCTGATTGGAATTTAAGTGTAACTAATCAACCTCATTCTGAAGTAGCGGCACTGGCAATATGTTTACATTATGTAATGGATGCTAAAGAATTGGACATTGTATATGAAGATAGTAAAATGCAAATAATTCCAAATAATGAACATAAAGAGGTTATAAAAAAATAGATAATTTCTTTTTTTTTTAAAAAATAGCTTTTTTTTATTATTGTAAAAAAATAGATAAGAAAAATAATGAATCATTATCTTTCTAATTTTCCTTCTATAAATTCATCCACTTTATCGTGAGCAATATCATCTGGATATTGTATTGGTGGATGTTTCATGGTGTATGAAGATATGGATGTTAAAGCTCCACTAATGTTTCTGTTTAATGCTACTTTACAACATCTTATTGCATCAATTACACATCCAGCACTGTTTGGACTGTCTTCTACACTTAATCTTAATTCGATGTTCATTGGAACATCACCGAAGGTTCTACCTTCCATTCTTAAGAAACAAAGTTTATTGTCTTTTTGCCAGGCCACGTAGTCACTTGGTCCGATGTGTATGTCGTCTTCATCCAGTCTATGTGCCAGTACTGATTGTACAGCTTCTGTTTTGGATTCTCTTTTTGATGCTAATCTGTCTCTGTTTAGCATATTCAGGAAGTCAGTATTACCACCAGTATTTAATTGATAAGTTCTGTCTAATCTAACTCCTCTGTCTCTGAATAAGCTGGCTAATGTTCTGTGAGTTATTGTTGCTCCTATTTGTGCTTTAATATCGTCACCAACACAAGGTAATCCTGCTTCTTTAAATTTAGCTTCATATTCTGGGTCACTTACTATGAATATAGGAACACAGTTTACAAAAGCGATTCCAGCATCTAAAGCACAATCAGCATAGAATTTTCCAGCTTTTTCTGATCCTACAGGCAAATAATTCACAAGAATTTCTGCACCACTTTCTTTTAACAATTCAACAATTTCTTCTTTGCTTTTTTCAGCTTCATCTGATACTACAAAAGTTAAATCTTCTTTGAATTCACTCATGTGTGGTGCTACTCCATCAAGAACTTTTCCCATGGATACTTTGACGCCCATTTCTTTCATATCTGGATAGAAAATAGTTGTACAATTTGGTTTTGCATAAATAGCTTCACTAACGTCTTTTCCAACTTTTCTTTTATCAATATCAATGGCTGCTACTACTTCAATATCTGAAGGTTTGTATCCTTCAATAGACCAATGCATTAATCCATCAACATCAGCTTCATTTTTATCTGCATAGTAATATATTCCTTGGATTAATGAACTTGCACAGTTACCTATTCCGACAACTGCAATTTTAATTTTCTCCATAATTACACCTTTGTTAATTAAATTTTAAAAGAAATTAAATTTATTAAATAATATTTTTAATATTTTTAAAATTTATTAGATTACTAAATAAATATTTCATGTTTTTAGATAATAAATTTATTGATTTTTTTCTTAATTAAATTTCAATGATTTTGATATTTTAGCACTCATATCATCGGCTTGGTGGAGTGCTATTGCTTCAGGAAGTTTAGGACTAACAGAAGAACCCCAACCAAGTTCAACATCTCCATGATGACTTAAAATTAAATGTAATATGTCGTTTTTTCTTTTTTCAGAGATGTTTAACGAGTTTATTTTTTCTTTTACAATACATGCACCTATAAAAATATGATCTAAAAGAATTCCTTTGTTATTTATATTAATTTGTTCTGTCTGATAATCGTAGGTTTCAATTTTTCCAATATCGTGGAGAATAGCTCCGGTAATTAATAAATCGCTATCAATATCCTCATAAATTGTTGAAATGGTTTTACATATTTCCACTACTTCATTTGTATGAACTAGCAATCCTCCTTTATAATTATGATGATGTTTCTTTGCAGCAGGAGCTGAAATAAACTTTTCAAAGAATAATTCATCTTCAAATAAGGATATTAATATGTTTTTCAGATCTTTATCCTCAATCTCTTTAATTGTATTGATTAAATATTCAATGTGGCTGTCCTGATTTTCTATCTGAATTATAAACTCTTTTTCATCGTAATTTTTAGCCAAAATAATATTGTCTATCAGTATATTGTAATTGTTTGTATCTACAGGAAACTCCTGGACTTTTCCGTTGATGTTGTAAATGTTACCTTCTTCTATTTTGTCAAATATGTTACGGGTTTTTTTGTTGAACATACGACCAATAATTTGTCCAGTTTTATCCTGTAAAACCAATTCCAAATAGGGTTTGTTTGTCTTAGTTTTTTTAATAGTTTTTTCCACAATTAGAAATTGACTGGTAATCCGTCGTGTATGATTTAATTTCTTAACATAATCTTCATATTTTTTTGTCAATTTTTTCTTCCTTCATTGTTTTATACTATAATTTTAATTTTTTCAATTAATAAATATTATTTAACCAATGTCAGGTTCCAATTCTCTGATTATTATAATGATAAAAACCAAAATCATTGGAAAAAAGAATAAATATAATATTATTAACATTTCTGATTTTATTACTGAATCCATTAGAGTCGTTACAGCTATTATTAGAATAAATAATAATACTGGAATGATAATGCCAATAAACATATACAAAAGCATTATTGCATTTAATTTTTCAGAATATTCTCTGTATTTTATTCTGGAATTATATGAATTTTCCCTTGCCAGAGCTTTTAATGTGTCAGCAAGGTTACCTCCATTGTTCAGGGTTCTGATTACTTGACTTGAAAATTTATCAATACTTTCTAATTTGCAACGTTTGGATAGGTTCTCAAATGCTTTTACATAGTTTGATTCATATTGTATTTCATTTAATGTAATTTGAAATTCTCTGGATAATTCTCCATAATTACTGTTTGTAATGCTTTTAATTGAATCATACAATCCAATACCTGCCTTTAGCTGTGTTGAAATCTGCATCAGTGCAAATGGAAATTCACGTGATATCTCTTTTTTTCTTCTTTTTTCCTTCATTTTTGGAAGTGAATCTTTGAATAATGCTATCAAAAAGATTATCATAACAATTTTAAGTGTCATTCCTAAATTTCGTGTAAGTATTAAGAAGAATATGCAAATAAGTGGTAAAGTGAGTACTTGTCTGTTGATACTCTTTTTCCTATTTTTCTTTAGTTCCAGAATTTCATCTATTATTTCATCTTCGATTTTTTCTTTATCTTTATTTTGATAATTTTTAGACAGTACTCTTTTAAAAGTCATTAGGGTTATGGTCCCTATTTTAATTAAGATTTTTTTAAACATTTTTTTTATATTATTGGTTCTGATTATGATAGTCGTTTATCAGCTTTGTTGTGTCGGCCGTGTTTTCTTTATTTTTCATATTTTCTAGCAGGTATTTCTCTCGTCTTTCAATTTCTTTTGTGATTTCTTTCATTGTCATTCCTTTCATTGACGCAATATTGTTTAATGCTTTTGAATTAATTGCAGTATATTCTAATCTGTCCAGTGAATAATCGTACTGATATATCTTGTTAAGCTGAATTTTTCCCATTTCCATTCCTACCACTTCAGATACTTCTGTTATTCTTCGAATTATCCCTTTTTCAGGATGATATATTCTATTTTGCATTAATATGATATCAATTGAATTAATCATTATTGTGGGAACGTTCATTGGGGGATTGGTTAGTCTTGAAATAGTTTCCTGACTGGAATTTGCATGTAGTGTTCCCATACCGGAATGACCTGTATTCAAGGCACCAAACAATGTGATTGCCTCTTTGGATCGTACTTCTCCAACTATGATTCTGTCGGGTCGTTGTCGAAGTGAATTTTTTAACAGTATGTCCATGTTTATTTCACCCTTTCCTTCTATATTGGGTGGTCGGGTTTCAGTTCTTATAACATGTTCATGGGGTATTTGTAATTCTAAAGTATCTTCAATGGTAATTATTCTTTCATTCGGTGGTATGAATGAAGTTAACGTGTTTAATGTCGTGGTTTTTCCAGAACTGGTTCCTCCAGATATGAGTATGTTGGATGGCCTGATATCATAACCGTCAATATTTATCCATAAAAATGAAGCTAAATGAGAACTAATAGTATTTGATTCAATCAGATTCAGGATTGTTAATTGTTCTTTTTGAAATTTTCTAATTGTTAATGTTGATCCATCTGCTGTTACGGGTGGTATGGTTGCGTTTACTCTACTTCCATTAGGTAATCTTGCATCAAGTATCGGTGTTTCAGTATCTATTTTTCTTTGAACGTAATTTGCTATTTTATTTATTATCTGTCTGATTTCAGGTTCTGAAAGGCTTATTTCAGTAATCATCATGCCTTGATTTCTATGATATACGTATACTGGCTTATTTTTTCCTATTATCATTATTTCTTCTAGATTGTCATCTTTTAAAAGCGGGTTAATTTTTCCGTATCCCTTAAGGTCATTTGTTAGTTTGTCTATGATTTTTTTTGAATTGGTTGATTTTGTTGTAATCAGATTTTTAATCTCATTTGTTTGGATGTTCGGTGTTTTGTCGTTTACCTTTAGTTGTATTAGTTTTTCTTTTATTTTTTGATATTCCTTTTCTTCCTTTTTGGACATTCTTCCTGTAGTTTTACTTTTATATACTGGCAAGTTGTTCTGTTTTATCATAATATTTTTCTAATACATATTATTACTTTATATTATAATAAGTATTACATATTAAAAATAATTATTTTGAAAACCATATATTAATCCATGAAGTGTCAATGTAAAACAAATTGTATCCAAGAAAAAAAATATGTTTTGAAGGATATAGAAGAGTTGTACCATCCTTGTCCGGATTGTTCTACTAAAAAACTAAAAAAAGCAATTCCACTAAAAAGACAGATTAAACTTTCAAAAATTAATAAGAATTATCTTAAGTGTGAAACCTGTGGAAAACGACACATGGATATAGTGATGGCACATGTATTAAAGGTTATGATTGATGAAAATCAGATATCTCCATCTGCATCAATAAGGCATGTTGGCGTTCCATTGATTACGCCTGCAATTTTTTTGGACAAGTTGCCATATCTTTCGGAAAAATCATTGGTAATTATCACGACATTTTGTGACAATGAAACAGCCATTAAAATAATTGAAGAAGTGCCAGAGATAAAGGCCATAATCAAAGGAGATACAAAAATTACCATAGGTAAACTTAACGAAAATGAATCAGTCACCAACTATGAACTTTTGGGTGGTTGTGATATACGTTGCGATATCCAATATACTGATTTGGGTCCAATATTGATTTATAAAAATCAATCCAAAGTTCATATAGAATATCCTAAGGAAAAATCTCCGAAAATTCAACAATTGTCCGAAGTTCTGGACAAATATGATAATCCAACAGTACTGGATGCAATGTGCGGTCCGGGAACATTAGGCATTTATGCCTTGATGAAGAATGCCAAGAAAGTTGTGTTCAACGATATTTACGATGAAGCAGTTGAATCCCTGAAAATCAATCTGGAAATCAACCAAATCAATGAAAACGCCTACGAAATTTTAAATGAGAATTTACTTAACTTACAGGACGTTCTTGATGAAAAGTTTGATATTGGTATCATAGATACATTTCCTGATAATGATACATCAGTATATATGGAGTATTTGAAGGAATTATGTGATGATATAATCATAATATGATTACATCAATCCAAGATAAGTTATTATTGATGGTACAATCAAAACACCCATCAAACTACTTTTATTCAGGTTCAATGAATTTACAATAAGACCCAATGAGATACTGGTCATGTAACAAAGTAATGCATAATACAAAGAATCATTTGTAAAAAATGTAAATAAAATAATTATCAGAGTTAATGATGCGATTATAATATAATTTAGTTTATTATAATCTATTTTTATCATGTTGTCAATCATGTGATCACCTATTTTTATGGAAATAACAGTTGCAATTGAAACACTAGTTAATGAAACAAGAATGAAAAATATTACCTCTTCAATGCTTATGTTGGGCATAATGTTTCCGATATATACGCTAATTGCACTTCGGGGATTGTTTATTAAATATATGGATATTAAGGAAAACAATGTGTCCGAGATATTGACTCCACTGTTTGTTATTAGAAATTCCTCTGAGTTGATATTTTTATTTAATGTTATGCTTTGTGCAATTATGCTTCCTTGTGCAGGTCCTAACCCCGGCAATAATCCTAAAACACATCCGGATATGCTTCCAGCAATTGCCGATTTTTTAAATTCACTGTTTATGATGATGTTCTTGTTTTTGTTTTGTGGCGGAATTTTGGATTTTGAATTTATTGAATACAATAAATTACTTACACTAAATAATCCCGATAACATTATCATTAAAGCCAAATTATTTCCAAAATTACTTTTTAATACAAAAATACCTAATATTCCTGAGGTTAATAGTATCAGTATGTTTTTCAATCTTTTTTCTTTTTTATTAAAGAAGAACATCATGATAATCATTGTAATTAATAGAATAATTCCTATGTGATTTTTGAGCATATTGTAAATAAGGGGTAACAGTAACATTATTAATGGCATAAGCAGTATTAAAAATATTATTGAAAAATAGCCTCCTAAACTTATTAATCTGATTGCTTTTTTTCCTTTTCCCTGTAATAACAGGTTATGTCCTGGTTGTATGGTTAAAATACTATCTTCTTCTGGAATTCCCAGAAGCAGTGAAGGAATGAACTCTATCATAGCATGACATATTGACATGCTTACAAGAAAAGTGCAGAAAGTTAAATCGTTAGTATACGTTAATAGTTCGTCAGATATTGAAAAGAGTATTATTCCGATTGTATTTACATGTAATCCTGGGGTGATTCCAGATACTACTCCCATTAAAATTCCTAAAATAATTGCTATTATATAATCCAACATAATTTTTAATAATTATTATAAAAAAAGTATTACTTATGTTTTGTCATAATTTCTAAAACTCGGATAAATCAATAAAAAAAGAAAATGTTGTAAGTAAATATTCAAATATTTACATTAATCTTGTCATGTGGGTAACTTCAACAGTTGCCACATCACTTAAATCTGCAATAGCTTTTTCGGCAGCTTCACTTCCACCTTCACCATCGTCTACTACAACGGTAACTATTAATGCAACTAAACCAAAACCAATAGGTTCTTCTTCAATTCTTTCGAATTCTTTTTCATCAACTACATCTTTAATTGATGCTTTTAATGCTTCTAAGTCTACTTCAGGACTTTCAGGCATTACTTTTAATGTTACGGCTACTTCTCCCATAATCAAATCTCCTTTTGTTTTATCGGTAAAATAAATCTATGGTCCTTTGAAACCACATTCACATGTGTATTCGTGTCCAAAAGTTCTGCATTTAGGACATCTGTAAATATCTGCATCACATTCAGGACAGTGGAATTTCACATATTCATCGATTGGTGAAATTTCTTGTTTACATGAAGTACAAGTCATTTTATCTGCCATGCTATTCTCCTCCTATATATGTATAAAAATTGTTAATATTATTATTGCTGTTTAAATGAGCCATAACCCTAGCAGGGTATTTCCCATTAATTACAAAACAGTCTAAATGATATTTAATTAGTAATTTTGGTAAACATTTATCAATACAAGTTTCTTTAAAAAATAATAGATCTTTTGCTTTTATGTTTTTTATTAGTTTTTTATTATTTGAAGAAATGTTACCTCTATATATACCATCTACATTTGTTAATATTAATAGTTTGGCATTTAATTTATTTGCAATCCAACATGCTATTGAATCACTGGTAACTTCCCAACTATGTTTAAGGGGATCCTCTTTTTTCAATAATTCATAAGTAAGTAGTAATGGTGTTTTATTAAGGTTATGTACCTTTTCAATCTCATCAAAAGAGGTTATTGCGATTATATCATCATTTTTGTCGGCAATAAAATTTCCAATAATATCCATACATTTAATGGCATTCCAGTGATTCACGTCATCAGAAAAATGTTTTATTTTGTTAAATTCTCGTATATTATTAGCTAATGAACCTCCACCATTAATTAACACGGTTTTCTCATTACTTTTAGTCAGTTGATTGCATAACTCTTCAGTATATTCGGGGAATAAACTGCCCCCAATTTTCACTACGGTAACCATTTCAAAAACCTATAATAATTTTAAATGTCCTGTCAATTTGTCTATTTCTTCATCAGGGCCTGGTCCAACAGATAAACAGGTTTTTGTGCCTGGTTCAATCTGGGTATGGCCTGCATCCGTTATCAATGAACAAGGTAAACCACTTTCCTTAATTATGAAATATAATTCCATTAACTCCTGTTCTGATGAGATTTTTAAAACAACCTTTTTTTGTCCTATTGATTCCCATTCCCTAATGGTTTTTTTATCTGTTTTTTTATAACTTTCAAGACATGCATGGCAAGCCTGAGCAGCAATTTTACCTTTACCCATTTTTAAATCAGTTCTCATTACAATTGCTTGTTTCATATATAGTTCTCCTAAGCTTAATTGATGATGTATTTCTTTGGAATTAACCTTTTTCCTACTCTGGATGGGTCAACACTATAAACTTCCATTCCTGGTATGATGGCTCTAACAACAGGAATATTGGCTGATCTTGTCAAATCAACGTAATATGCATCTTTAACTCCTGAAATTTCTAACATGTCCATTGTTTTTTCAATGTTTTCCTTAAACGTATTTTGGGAGTAATCAACCATATCATTTAAATCAATATTTTCTTCAGATTCTCTAAACCAATGTCTGTTGATTCTTTTCATCCTGTCATAACCGGTTTCTCTAAGTAAATTTGCTCTGGTTGTATCTTCACGGGTTCCATGAATTTGTGTGGCTCTGCTCTGGGCTACTTCTGTTATTGATCTAATAGCTGCAATCTCAGGATCCAAATGTGTTCCTATACCTAAAGTTAATAATGCAGGATCTTTCAGGGATAAATCTTCGGATACAGCACCTATGGTTGGAATATTGTTTTCACTGGTCAAATCAATCAATTTTATTGAAACATTTGCCGTGGAGAATTTTTCTATTAAAGTTTGTATATATTCATTGTTTGAGTTTTTACAATTTATCTCTCGTTTGTTGTCTTTAAATGCTTCAAACAAACTCCAGGAATCTCTTTCAACTACTTCCATCATCCCGTGGAAAATAGCTTCTTCTAAAGTGTTTCCTGAAGCTAAACCGTTTGTATTTGATAAAAAGATGTGTTTAACACTTTTATTGTTGTATGGATGAAAAACGGCATTGGAAGGTATGAATATTTTTTCACCTGTTTTAATTGAATAACCTTTACTCCATTCCAATTCTTCATCATGATAATTATTTTTTGGTAAAATTAAATCTTCGGGATTAAGACAATCATTTTCATCATATTTCTTGATGATTGTCTCGTCTTCATCCTGCATTTCTGCAGAATATCTTTCTATAGCTTCCATAATTGAAGAAACTTTTGCATGTATTTCAGTAGGTCCTTTACCAGCATAAACACTTACAGCTCCCTCTTGGGCTAATGGACGTACTGAAGTATAAACAGGTATTTTGATTCTATCAAGATGGGTGATGTTTGATGTTCTTGTAATTCCAATGGATAATGTATTTTTAGAAATTTTTTCTAAAGTTTCTTCAGGACTCATAGTCCTATGGGTTGATTTTTTATAATTTACAGGTGATTCATTTAACATTTTATCATACTTCAGCTTTATTTTACTTAAATATTGATATCTTTGTTATTTGATTAGCATATTTTTTTTGATGATAATCATTTAAAAATATTAGTTAATACTTTTAAATATATTAATTAGTTAACTTTATGGAACGTGTTTCAATGAAAAATGAAGAAATATTAAACCAATTAAACAATGAAAATATAGATTCTATGTTCGTTTATTCTCCTGAAAATATAAAATACATCTCTGGATTTTATCCTTCAAGCTTTGCATACCTTGTTATTCAAGAAGAACCGGTGTTATATGTAAACAGTATAGACAAGGAATCTGCTGAAGAAAAATCATTAATTGAAACGAGGGACATAGTTAAGCTCTCTGAAGTTAAGGATTTGTTAAAAGGTACTGTTGCAGTGGAAAGTTCTTTGGAATTTGCATTACTTAAACAAATATCGGATGATATTTCTTCTTTAAAAGTTTCCAATGTCTTTACTGATCAAAGAAGAACCAAAACTAAAGAAGAGATTTCATGTATTAAAAATTCTATTGGCATAGCAGAAAATGCTATTGGTGAAATAGATTTTTCAAGCACTGAAAAATATGCTGCTGCTTCATTGGAGTTTGATATGACTATTAATGGATCTATTAAACCAGCATTTGATACTATTGTCGCTTCTGGAAAACGTTCCAGTTCTCCACATTCTGAAACTTCTATGAATCGTGTTGAAACACCTATCGTTGTCGATTGGGGTGCAAAATATGATTACTATTGTTCTGATATAACAAGAACATTCATTGATTCTGAACGTCAGGAAGAGATTTGGAATATTGTTCTGGAAGCACAAAAAGCAGCAATAAAAACTATTGCTCCCGGAATTTCTTATGCTGATGTTGATAATGCTGCACGTGATGTTATAAGTGAATATGGTTATGGGGAATATTTTATACATAGTACTGGCCATGGTTTCGGTTTGGATATTCATGAAGATCCCGTAATTTCAAACAAAGCAGAGGGAATACTGGAAGAAAACATGGTTATAACAGCCGAGCCTGGTATTTATATTCCTGGAGAATTTGGTGTCAGAATTGAAGATGATGTCCTTGTTAAAAACAACAGTAAAGTCTTAACAACACTGGATAAAAAATTAGATTTTACTTTATAACCTTCCTTTTTTTTTAAGTCAAATATTATATATTACTTTTTTTATATATTTATCATAACAAATAAATTATGTTCAGTAAGATTCTAAAAATAATGAAAAAAATTATATTAAAATATTTGGATGATAATACTATTGTTATAATTCAGAGAAAATTAATAGGTGCCGACATATTCGTCAAAACCGAGGATTTTATAGTCGTGTTAATTTTCATGATGATTATTCTTTTTATTATTTTAACGGGGATATTTCTGATTTTTGATTTGTCTCCCGTATTGTCAACATTATTAACATTTATATTTCCAATTACCGTAATGATATACATTCATTACAAAAATGAAAAACGTCTTGAAAAAATAGAATTGGATTTATCTGACTATATTCGGCAGTTATCAAGTTTAATTCGTGTGGGTTATGGTATTGAATCAGCATTTGCAGAACTTTCCAGAACAATGAATAATCCATTAAACGATGAAATTAAACGTGCATTATTGGAAACTAATTTTGGCAAACCATTTAATGAATCCTTAATGGACATTGTATATAGAAACAATTCCGAGAACTTAAAACACGTTTTTCAAATAATCATTTTCAGTAATGAATCTGGAGGGAATGTTTCGGATGTCTTGGAAAGTATTGCTGAAGATTTGACAGACAGGTTTATGCTTAAAAAAGAACGAAAAGCAGGTGTTATGACATCCGTGATGTTTTTATCAATGTCATCAACAATAGCAACGCCATTTGCACTTGCCATGATAAGGCTGTATTCGGATTTTATTGGCAACATGGGACAGATTAATCCATTGGCTTCTGTTATACCATTTGTAAGTACTGCTTATGTAATTATTCAATCAATATTGGTTTCCGTTTTAATCAGTATAATTCTTTATTCTAATGTTAAGAAAGCGCTTTTAATTTTGATTGTACTGATTCCTATTTCTTTGTTTATATATTTTTGTTCTCAATTTATGTTTAAAGGAATTTTGGGGGTTTAATATGTTAAATGATGATTCCGGTCAAATATCAATGGAATTGATTTTATTGATGGCTTGTATAATTATGGTGGTAATATGTTCTATCTCTTTTTATATGGATTATCTAGAAAACTTTGTTTCGGAGATTAACAATACTGAGGTTAACCAATTAAAATACAAGATAGATAAAATAAATAATTTAATAAAATAGGTGGAGAGGGGATATTTTTTATTCTTTTAGAAACTGATCTACTAAGTTTCTGGTTTCATTAAAAGCTGCTACGTCTATGTGTTGTGGAAGACTACCTAATTCTCCTTCAACATCCTTTAAAATTCCTTCGCCTGCACCTAGGAACATGCCTTCACTGCTTATTCCCATAAATGCGCTTGGTGGTAATAATGCTACAGCTACCTTATCATTATCTTTGACACTTAAATCATTGGTAATCACTGTTATTGCACGTTTACCTAGATTAACATTACAAACCATCAAAGTATCAGTATTCGGATGTTTACTAACACTAACTAATTCTCCCACTTTAATATCAACTCCAATAACAGGATCGTCTATTTCTCCCAGCATTAATCTTTCAGGCAATCCTCTAATGGTGTTGAAAAAGAATTTCATTTTTGATAGAGGTAATTCTAATTTTTCCCTATCTTCACGGTTAAGTTCAGATAAAAACTTTTTAGAATAATCTTCTCCACCTAGATTTTCAATTATTTCATCCACGTCAGATAATAATTTTTCCATTTGGGGTGTTTTTGCCAGTTCCTGTGGTGAAATATATGAGTAATACATTGTTTGAATATCAGGGTTCATGTTTTTAGCAATTAACCTTACCTGTTTCTTGTTCCATGATCCTCTCAGATTTGACCCTTCAACCACTCTAATAAATTGTTCTATTGCTTTTTCTGCGACTTTTAATCTATAATCTTTACTTGTGTCCCACATATTATTCCCTTGATTTTGATAATAAATAAAAATAAATATTGAACTTTGAATTTAATTCTTTATAATAATTTATATTTATTGTAATTTATTTTTTTCTTATTCAAAATTATTCTACTGATTAACTAAAACTCTATTTTTTAATTAAAAAAATAAATTTATATAATATGTTTAACATATAATAAATAGATTAGAAATTATTATTTTAATAATTGAATTAAGGATATTAAACTTTTTCAAGGCTTTTTGAAGGATTATAAAAGACATATCATTAATTACATTTAAATAAAACATTTGGTGATAATATGGTAAATTTATCTACATTTTACGATTTAAATATTTACAATACTGAAGGAAAATTCATAGGAAGAGTAAACGAAGTAGTTTTAAACATCAAAAAAGGAAGAATTTCTTTTTTCAAAACCAAAGCTTTAACAGAAGACAACCGAAATGTAGGTTTAAAAGATGTTTTCAGAAATTCATTAAGGTTAGTACCTGAAGAAGAAGATGTAAATCCAATCAGAACCGAAGGTATAATTGATATTCCATATGAAGTTGTAACAGCTGTAGGGGATGTCATTTTAGTCAACCAAGAAAAATTCGCACAATATCAGTCATCACAAAAAAGTAGAATAAACGACAATTCACAAAAAAGAAGTATGGTTAAAAAACCTGTTATTAAACCTTAATGGGGATAATTAATGAAAATAGGAATCATGGGTTGTGGATCTATTGCAAAGACATTGGTCGATTTCAAGTTAAACGGTAAGCTCAATGTCAACCTTGCATATTTCTATGATTTAAGCTTAGATAATGCAAAATCATTAGCACAAAAAGTTGATGCTCAAGTTTCTGATTCATTAGAAAATTTAATTGAAAACTGTGACTTAATTTTAGAATCTGCTTCACAAACAGCTGTACGAAGTTCTGTTCCTCAAATCCTTGAAAGTGGAACAAATGTAATCATAATGAGTGTTGGTGCATTATTGGATGTTGAATTCAAGACATACCTTGAAAATATTGCAAAAAAATCTGGAGCGAAAATTTATCTACCTACCGGAGCTATAACGGGTATTGACACGGTTAAAGCAGCTAGAATGGGAGAAATTGAATCAGTTTCATTAATTACCAGAAAACCACCATTATCTTTAGGTCTGGAAATGGAAGATGATGAAGAAATTGTATTGTTTGATGGAAAAGCATCCGAAGCTGTAAAAGAATTTCCAAAGAATATAAACGTTTCATCCACATTAAGTTTGGCAGCAGGTATGGATGCTGATGTGAAAATCATTGCTGATCCTAAAATAACCAGAAACACTCATGAAATTCATTTAAAAGGAACTTTCGGTGAGTTCATTACAAAAACTTCAAATATAAGTAGCCCTGATAATCCTAAGACAAGCTTATTAGCTGCATATTCGGCAGCAAGCTTATTAAATAAATTATCCGAAACAATTCAAATAGGAACTTAATATTATATCAAATGTTAAAGAACTGTTATTGAATTTACTATGATACTTTCATAGTTTTTTTCTTTTGATTTTCATATCATACTATTTTTATTTAAATTAACTAATTTTATATTAATTCATTCAATGGTGATTTTTTGAAAGAGTACGAACAATTTTCTAAACTAAAAGTTATTCCGGACATGCCTATAATCCTCAGATTGGATGGAAGGTCATTTTCAAATTATACAAAACAGCTAAATCTTCAAAAACCATTCGATGAACGTTTAAGAAATATTTTTATTGAAGTATCCAAAGATTTAATCAACGAATTTAATCCGAAATATGTTTATACATTTTCAGATGAAATAAACATATTATTCGAACAGGTACCATTCAATGGAAGAATCGAAAAAATTAATTCAGTCATGGCTTCTTTTGTATCATCATCATTTATGAAACATTTACTTATAAATAAAAATCTATTCGATATTGATGTATTGCAACTAAAACCAGTATCATTTGACTGCAGAATAATAACAACATCAAATCACACACGGGACTATTTTAAATGGAGACAGGATGAAGCATGGCGAAATTGTTTAAACAGTTATGCACAGAGCGTTTTAAATAAAGACCACAGCAATAGGGAAACATCGGAAATATTATACAAATTAAAAAAATCAGATATTCATGAGTTATTATATGAAAACGGCATAAATATTTCACATGTTCCTACGTGGCATAAGAGGGGAGTATGCCTTTATAAGGTGGAAGAAAAAACAGAAGGGTACAATCCATTAAACAATCAAAAAAATATATCTACTAGAAATAAAATATATACAGATTTAGAAATGAAATTAATTAAATAATTACTACCTAAATATTTTTATTATCATGGAGCTGAAAAGATGGATTTTCATAATGCACTTAAAAAAATTCTGGGAAACGACAAATCAATAAAGGAAGTACACATAGATTACAGAGTAATAGATGAAATAGTTAAAATAGCAGTTAATGCAGATCCAAAAGAATATGTCGCATTGTTATCCGGAGACATTGAAAAGGAAATTCTTAAAATTAAAGGTTTGATATTTCTGCCTTTCAAGGCATCAGGCACCAGCGCAGTTATGGAAGTATTTATGATGCCAATGACCACAAAAGCCGTTGGTTCAGTACACAGTCATCCAGGACCAAGTGCAAGTCCATCACAAGCAGATTTAACGTTTTTCTCCAAAAACGGTTATTTTCACATGATCATTTGTCGACCATATTCTCAATCAACTATCAAGGCATATGATCACTTTGGAAATCCTCTTACCTTTGAAGTTAAGGATTTGGGGGATGAAGTGGATATCAAGCAGTGGGAAGATTTGGATATAAGTGAGGAATATTTTGATGAAGAATTCATTAAAGAGATGAAAGCGTTAGAAGAAGAGGACGATGAAGTTTTCGATGAAACTAATGATGAAGTAATTGATGAAAATATTGTTGAAGAAAATGACGAAATTATTAATGAAATTAAAGATATAAAAGAAAACGATAAAAACATTTTAAACAATAATAATTTTGAGGAGGAAAAAAAATTGTCAAATGATCAAAACAATGAAAATCAAAACAATGAACAAAAACAAAAACATGCAACATTAAACCTTGAGTTTGAGATAAAAGGTAAAAAATATGTTGAAGCAATACCGTTACCTCCGGAATATGAACCGGGAGATCAGATAGATGTTGATATAAGAACAGATAAAACTCCAAATGACAATATTGATGAGATTGTTGTAAACGTTAAGAAAGTTCCGAAAAACAAGGCTAACTCTAAAGTAATAACCGTCACTCCTCAAAAATTATCACCAAAGTCAATACAGAATAATGACGTAAAAGTTGAACAGGTAAATACAGAAAAAACTTCCGAAGAAATAGAACAAGAAATCAGAGAAATGGAAAAAGACATTGCTAAATTAAAAGAGGAAAACGAGAGACTAAAAAATAATTTATAATTTTTTTTAAAAAAAGTTAGAGAAGTTATAAAACTATTGATTTTACAACTTCTATTTCTTTAATAGATTCTAAGTCGGTTATTGCTTCTTCTGTAATTTCTTGATCTACTTTTAGAACCATTACTGCTTCTCCACCAGCTGATTCTCTACCAACTTGCATTTCACCGATATTTATTTTGTGGTTGCCAAGTGCGCTGCCAATAGTTCCGATTGTTCCTGGAACGTCTACGTATTTAATCATTGCCATTAATCCTTCAAGAATTAAGTTAATGTCATAACCATCTATTGAAATGATTTTTGGAACGTTGTTTTCCACAATACCTTCAATGGTTGTTTCTTTTCCATCATATTTGGCTGTTGCTTTTATTGTAGCATCGTATTTACCACTATCTTCTGTTTCGCCTTCGGTAATTTTTATGCCTCTTTGTTTTGCAACGCTTTTTGCGTTAACACTGTTTACCGGTTCGGATAATATAGGGTTTAAGAATGCTTTTAGTAATTCCCTTGTTAATGGTTCTTTTGATCTGCCGTTTATTTCTCCACTGTAAACGATGTTTAGTTCTGATATGTTTTGGGAACTGGTTTGAACTAATACTTTACCTAACTGTTCTGTTAATTTGAAGTATGGTTTTAATGCTTGAAAGGTTTCAGAATCAACTAGGGGCATGTTTAATACGTTGCTTGGTGTTTCACCTTCTATAACCTGTTTAACTTCTTTTGCAACTATGATTGCAGCATCACGTTGTGCTTCTTTTGTTGAAGCTGCAATGTGTGGTGTTAATACAACATTGTCTAATGTGGCTAAAGGACTGTTTTCCAAAGGTTCGTTTTCAAATACGTCTAATCCAGCTTTTAATTCTGGTCTTTCTTTTAATGCATCGTATAAATCTGCTTCATTGATGATTCCACCTCTAGCACAGTTTAATATAATTGCATTATCTTTCATTTTTGCAAGTTGTTCTTTTGAGATTAATCCTTTGGTTTCTGGTGTTAATGGTACGTGGATTGTCATTACGTCTGCTCTCTGTATTAAATCATCTAATGTTGTGATTTCCACGCCTAATTCTTTAGCGGTTTCTTCGGTAATGTATGGGTCGTATACTATTACATCCATTTCAAATGCTTTTGATCTTTTAACTACTTGGCTTCCGATTCTTCCCATTCCGATTACACCAAGAGTTTTGTTACGTAATTCCATTCCCATAAATTTACTTTTTTCCCATTTTCCGGATTTAACTGATGCATCTGCAATTGCAATTTTTCTGCTTAATGATAACATTAAACCCATTGCGTGTTCTGCAACTGTGATTGATGTTGATTGTGGTGCATTAACAACTAATATTCCATGTTCTGTTGCTGCTTCCACATCAATGTTGTCGACTCCAACACCAGCTCTTGCGATAATTTTTAAGTTTTTAGCTTTTTCAATTACTTCTCTTGTAACTTTTGTTCTGCTTCTTACAATAATACCTTCATACTGGTCTATTGTATTAAGTAATTCTTCTGGAGTAATAGTTGGATCGTTAACTACTTCAGCGGATCCTTCTAATACTTCAACACCCTTTTCATTAATTTTATCAGCTACTAGTACTTTTGACATAGTTTTTCTCCTTTATTTGTTATGAAATATTGGATATTTTCATTATATTAAACTAAAATAATACTTTTAAACCTATGAAATTTTATTTTTTTCTATAAAATCGGTTTAACATTCATATGTTATTTATGTTTTTTTTAGTATAAATACTAAATTCATAATAAAATTTAATTACTCATTTATAGAAATAATATTAAAGAAATTATTGAGTTGATATGCAATGACTTTTAAAGAAATTATACTTGGAACTTCACCATTTATCTTCGCACCACAATTTGGTCACAGGACCAGATTATATGAATTGGATTTTGAAAATCAACCGGAAAATATTGCAAAAGTTTTGGATAAGTCTTATGAGATGGGTGTTCATAAAATTCTCCTAAACAGGTCAAAAGATTTGGAATCTGCGTTGGACATTTCGATTCAAAATTCTAATCAATGGGAAGTTATTGGAAAGACTGATGTGGCTAATTTTGATGAGGATCTTTCGGTTTTTTCAAAATATAACACAAAGACTATAATTCTGGATGGTTTTTTTGTAGATGAAAACATTGAAAATAATTCCTGTGACAACATATCATACTATTTAGAACAGATTAAATCAAGTGGTTTTGTACCTGCAATAGAAACAAGAACTCCATTTAAAAACATTCCTAAAATAGTGAAATCGGAAATAATGGCGGATTTTGATGAAATCATGTTACCGTTAAATTTTTATGGATATATGATGGATTGTAACTTTTTAAACAATGAAAATAAACAAAAAATTCAGGATTTGTTATCAAAACTTAATAAAAAGATTATAGTAAACAGAACATTGGCAACAGGTATTTTACAACCTGAAGAGGCATATAAATTCCTAGTTAATGTTGATAATATTGATAGTGTTTGTGTGGGAGTTGCAAAAGTAGAGGAAGCAGAAGAAACTTTCAGTATAATAAACAAGTATAAATCATAATTCTTCAGTTTCTTTTTTTCTTTCCTTAATGAGTTTCAGCAAATCATCGATGTTGTCCATATCCTTTAGTTCCCATGTATATATTGCAGGAATTTTGTTAATTGATTCTGTGTCATGTTCTTTATCAAGTACGAACAGTGCATCATAACCTGTTACGGAGGATATGTCTTCTGTCTTGTTGGCAATGTTTGTTAATGTTTTTTCGTTTCTTCCCCGTTCCATATTGGTAATTAGAATGTCATTTGCACGGGTTTTCTTATTGATTTCAGCACGTATTTTTTCTATTTCATCTAGTTTATTTTCTAATTTTTCCTGTAATTTTTCTATGTCGGTTGTTTTTTTAGTACTTTCACTTATTGCATCAAATGGAGTTTTCTTTGAACTTTTTACATCATATCCAAGTTTAATTAATTCTATAGGTTCATGAATTATTTTGTCTAAACTATTCTTTTTGTCACTTTCAAGAACATTTATAGAAACTGTTATTGGTCTTTGCAACACATCCTCAATCATCATTGCCGTTTCAGGGTATGTTTGGGAATTTCCCTGTTCGTATCTGTAAATTGTTTCTCTTGACACATGACTCAAATCAGCTAATTCTTTCAAAGACAGGTTCATTGATTCACGAAGCTGTTTAAGGAGGGTTCCATCAATTTTAACATAGTATCCTCCACGTTTTGCAATAATTTCCGGATGAATGTTATTAACAACTACATTACATAAGGTTTGCGGGGTGATTACCGGTATTTCATGGCGTTCATATACAACATCTTCTTCCAAAAGATTGTGTTTGGATTTTAATCCGATGATGATGGGACTTGCCAGGAATGTTCCTGCAATTTTAGATAACTCTTCTGCCTGTGCTGATGTTAAACTATCAATATTTACAAGAATCTTTAATATAATAAGTATGTCATCTTTTCTTGCCAATAAGTCAAAACAACTTCTGTCATAAATGTCTGATGTTTTGAAGTCGTATGATTTTAACAAGTTTTTTATTTCCTGCAGAATCTGTTCCCGATTTATTCCTGAGTTATCTAAATTCATAATATATATTATGTATCTATTTAATAAATATATTATAATAAAGAAGAATTTATTTTATCTTATTTTAAACTTAAGGAAGTTTTGTTTTGACTGATAATATTATATTACACGTTGGTATTGATGATACTGATTCAAACGAGGGCATGTGTACAACTTATTTAACACACATCATAATCAAACAACTAAGAAAACATGACATAATACCATTGGATTATCCAAGGCTCATCAGATTAAATCCTTTTGCAAGGTATAAGACACGTGGTAATGGTGCATTGTCTTTTGTAGTAAAACTAAGTTCCCGACAAGAAGTTGATCTGGTTGAAAAGATTGTCCTGGAGAATGTTGAAAAGTATTCCATGTTTGAAGGAGTAAACACCAATCCCGGAGTAATATTTTATGAAGGTGAAATAACCCGACAGATGAAGGACTATGCCATGGGAGCAATTTATTCCATTTATACAATTGATTATGCTGAGGAATTCGCAAATAAAATTGGAGCCCGGGTTCATAAGTTTAAAAAAGGAAGGGGTATAATAGGTGCTATTGCCTCAATAAGCATTGAACTGGATGATGAAACCTTTGAGTGTTTGGCATACAGGACACCGGAAAATATAGGTACGAAAAGACAGTTGGATCAGGATAGTATATATAAGATGAACGAAGAAACATATCCTGAAACATTTGATAACATAGACATTGAAGGAAATTACACTGCCATAGAACCTCACACTCCCTGTCCTGTTTTGTATGGTATACGTGGGAACAGTGCTGAAATAGTTGAAAAGGCACATAACATGGTCATAAGTTACGAAGAAATTGAAGATTATTGTATTTTCAGAACTAATCAACATACAGATATGCATATACAGGAAAATGTATGCATAAGGGATATGAAGGATGAATCATGTTATAAAATCAGATGTAATGTGGTAGAAAATCCCCATGATATAGAGGGAGGACACGTGTTTTTTAAGGTTTCGGATGGTACTGGAACTTTGGAATGTGCTGCATTTGAACCTACTAAAACCTTTAGGAATCACGTAAGAAAATTAGTTGTGGGTGATGAGTTGGTATTGTATGGCGGATTGAATGAAAACCATACTTTCAACGTTGAAAAATTCCAGTTAACAAAGCTTGCACCAAAATATAATTTGTTAAATCCGTTATGTGATTGTGGAAAAAGGATGAAATCGGCTGGAAAAAATAAGGGATACAAATGTCCTAAATGTGGTAATAAAATAAGATCTTCAGAAAAAATTAAGGAAATAATTCCTAGGGATATTCAGGAATCTTTCTATGAAGTACCTACAGAGGCCAGACGTCACCTTTCAAAACCAATTGTTCGAATGAATATGTAACATTTACATTAATTTATATTTATTCCATAAACATTTTTTTTATATAATATTAATTCTTATTTTTTCATTATTTTAGTATCTTATCGATATTCCTTTGTATATTCATTTGAATTGATAACTTTGTTTTATCTATGTTTTATAAAATTATATAACATATGAAATTAAATATATATAATTATAAGATATATTTTTTTGAACAAATGATTCGAAAGATATATTTTTGAACTGCTTAAAATTTGAAGGAAATTTTTCTATAAATTCTTATTGAATTTTAAGTTCTCATGTCTATTTGGGGTGATACTTGGTTAAACTAATATTTTTTTAATAATTTGAATAATAAAACATATATACTCTTTATTTCTTAAAAACAATTCATATTAGAATGATTGAGTATATGGTATCGAAAAAAAGATCATATAAAGGGTGATTTATCAATGGCAAGTATTTCTGACGCTATCGGAATTATCAGACAAGCTGAATCTGATGCTGATAGTATTGTTGAAGAAGCAAACAAAAAATCAACTGAAATGATCCAAGAAGCTCGTGCACAAGTGGATTCTGCAATTGAAGCAGCAAAATTAGAGGCTCAAGACCAAGCTAAACACATGTTATTAGCTAAAGAAGAAGAAGCTGGAAAAGAAGCTGTTATCATTTCAAACGAATCTGATTCCAACATTAAAGAATCATTAAGAGGTTCTGAAAACAATGTTGATGCCGCAGCTGATATAATAATTGAAACCGTATTATAGGGGTATTACTATGTTTAGGCCAGCAAAAATGCAAAAAATAAGCATAGTAACTTTGAACCAGTACACTAAACCCGTTATTGATATTCTTCACGAAAAAGGATACATTCAAGTAGAAGATTTAACTGAAAGTATTCAGGAAAATGAAGAATTTAAAGGGTTAGATGTATCAAAACAAGACCCACATGCAAGCAGAATTGCATCTTTATCAATGAAATGTAATAGTATCCTAGATACTTTAAAATCTGCTGAAAAATCTATGAGTATGGTCGATGTTGTTAAAGGATTTATCAGCCCTAAAAAAATTGATTCCAAAGAGGTAGAAAACTTACCTACCGAAGAATTAGTTGATAAAGCTGATGAAATCATTAATAAAGTTGATGCAGTCCTCAGTCCAATTGAATCTCGTATTAACGAAATTGGAACTGAAGAAACAAAATATAAAGAATCTTTAAATGTTGCTAATCAATTAAAAGGTTTCGACATAGATTTCGCACATTTGCAAGAAACAAAATATACAAAAATTGTTTCTGGAAGAATTCCATCCGAACATTTATCCGAAGCTAAAAAAGGTATAGAAGGCATAACTGATCAAGTAGACATATTTGAAGGTAGTTCCTCATCAGACGGAGATAAAACCTATGTACCTATCATGATTGTTACAGCAAGCGAATTTGAAGAAGATATATCTAGTGTGTTAAGACGCTTAGAATTTGAAAAATTAGATGTAACAGGTTTAAGTGGAAAACCTTCTGAAATCATCGAAGCATCAAAAGGCAAACTAGACGAATTGAAAAAAGAAAGAAAACAATGTATTAAAGATATAGGTGAAGTTGGTCAACGTTCAAAAGAACACTTATTAGTGATCAATGAACAATTAGAACTGGAAAAAGAACGAACTGAAATCTATTCTTACTTTGGTGAAACTAACAGTACAAAAGCCATTAAGGCTTGGGTAGTTAAAGATGATGTTGAAGATACTTTATCAATCATTGATGAAGTTACTGACGGTAACAGTATTATTCAATTGGAAGACCCTACCGAAGAGGAAATTGAAAATAACAAAGTGCCTGTAAAACAACAAAACCCTGGTTTTGCAAAACCATACGAATTACTCGTAAACATGTACTCAGCACCAAACTATAAAGATATTGATCCAACAATAATCATGGCTATATGTTTCCCATTCTTCTTCGGTTACTGTTTAACCGATGCATTCTATGGAATCATATTGGCTATCGTAGGATTAGTATTATACACAGGCTTAGGTAAAACAAGTAAAACTTACAAATCATTTGGTACAATAGTTACACAATGTGGTATTTGGACTTTTATATTAGGTTTAGCTACAGGTGGATTTATTGGGGACTTCGTACCTCGTTTCATATTCGGTGATTCAAATGCACCATTACCAACAGTTATTCCAGATATAAACGCATTCGTGCATCCGGAAAACATTTTAATATTAGCTATTATCATTGGTTTAATCCATCTTAACATTGCATTCCTATTCGGTATTATCGACAACGTAAAACGTGGAAATACCAAACAGTTATGTGGTGGACAATTATGTTGGGTTTTAATTGAACTTGCAATTATCGGATACTTATTAACTAACAGTATCTACGTATTAGCAGCACTTGCTATAATAGCATTATTATTATTAGTATACGGTGCAGGTCCAATGGGAGTAATGGACATATTTGGATTCTTAGGAGATATTTTATCATACTCAAGATTATTAGCATTATGTCTATCCACTGGTGGTATCGGTATGACCGCAAACTTATTAGGTCAATTATTATCTGGTATGATACCTTATGTAGGTATAGTTTTAGGTATAATTGTATTCTTTGGAGTACATTTATTTAACATTGCATTCCAATCAATGGGATCATTCATTCACTCATTACGTCTTCACTTTGTGGAATTCTTCGGTAACTTCTATGAAGGAGAAAGTGACGAGTTCGTGCCATTCAAGGCAAGTAGAATTTACACAAAACTAAAAAAATAAATTTTTAGTATAAATCAAAAACAATATATAATATTCATTTATTTGGAGGAAAATTAAAATGGCAGCAGAATTAGCATTAGGTTCAGCTTTAGCTGCAATAGGTGCTGGAGTAGCAGTAGGATTTGCAGCATTAGGTTCAGGTATCGGTCAAGGTATCGCATCTTCCGCTGGTGTAGGTGCAGTAGCAGAAGATTCAGGTATGTTCGCACAAGGTTTAGTATTCACAGCTATTCCTGAAACTCAGGCTATCTACGGTTTCCTTATCGCTATCTTATTATTAGTATTCTCAGGAATTATGGGAGGTAGTCCTTTAGGAGTAACTTCAGGATTAGTAGCAATTGGTGCAGGAGCAGCAGTTGGTTTCGGTGGTCTTGGTTCTGGTATGGGTCAAGGTATCGCATCTTCCGCATCTGTAGGTGCAGTTGTAGAAGATCCAGACATGTTTGCACAAGGTTTAGTATTTACAGCTATTCCTGAAACTCAGGCTATCTACGGTTTCCTTATCGCTATCTTATTATTAGTATTCGGTGGAATACTCGGAGCATAGATTTAAAAATATTAGGCTATAAGCCTTAATACAATATTTTTTGGAGGAAAGTAGATGAGCGTTGGAGCAGATAAAATAATAGCAAATATTAAAGCAGATGCTCAAGCAAAAGCTGATGACATTATCTGTAAAGCTACCGCTGAAAGCGAAAAAATCATCGCAGATGGTGAAGTAGCAGCTCAAAACGAATCTGATTCAATATTAGCTTCAGCTCAAAAACAAGCTGACATGAAATATCAACAAATTATTTCAGAAGCAAAAGTTAACGCAAGAAGAAAAGAGTTAGAAGCACGTGAAGAATTAATTGAAAAAGCTTTCAGAGTAGCATCAGAAAAAATTGAAAAACAAGCATCTGAAAATTCTGCAAATTATGTAGAATCTTTAAAAACCATGATTAAAGATGCATCATTACAAGTAGGTGGAAATCAACTTGAAATTCTCGTAAGAGAAGACGATGTTGATAATGTAAAATCTATGATTGATGAAGTATCAAAATATGTAACAAACGAAACTGGTAATGACGTTTCCTTTATCATAGGAGAACCAATTGATATTATTGGTGGAGCAGTTGTTAAAACTGTAGATGGTGAAGTAGAAGTTAAAAATACCATTGAAGCACGTATGCTTCGTTATAGAAAATATTTAAGATCAGAGGTTGCTAAAAAACTATTTAGATAGTATTGGAGGAGAATTAAATGGAAGAAAGCATAATGGATTTAATAAACTCTTTCGGATTCTCTTCTCCAGAGGCATTCATTGCATTGTTAGTAATGGTACTAGCTGTAGTTGGAGCAATAGTAGTAGTAATAACAATTAGACCGTTATTAGAATATTATCCTTACACATATCCTAATGCAAGAATTAGAGCAAAAATTGGTAAAATCTTAAATGATAAACAAATCTCTGAATTAGCAGAAACTGAAAGTCTAGAAGAAGTAACTAATTACTTAAGAGGACAAAGAGATTATGCTAAATATGTAGATAAATATCCTATAGAACAAGCATTAGATGCTAATCTCGCAGAATCATATGATACATTAGCAAAAGTTGCACCAAACACATTAAAACCTACCCTTGACATCATGTTAGATCAATGGGATATTAAAAATATTAAAAGTGTTTTAATTGCAAAAGAAGCTAAATTAAACGAAGAAGAAACTCGTGAATTATTAGTACCTTATGGTGTATTAAAAGATGACCAAGATAAAATGATTGAAGCTGACAGTGTTCAGGAATTAATCGTTGCTCTTGAAGGAACACCTTATGCTAAAGTATTAGAAGATGCATTACCAGATTATAATGAAAATAAAACATTATTAACATTAGAATCAGCTTTAGATAATTACTACTATGAAAGGTTACTAGTAAAATCTTCAAGTCAGGAAGATGAAAACACTAGAATGTTACACAGTTACGTAGGAACAAAAATCGACATTGCTACTTTAAAAATTATATTAAGAGCAAAAGCAGATGGACTTGCATATGATCAAATAAAACCATATGTAATTGACAGAGGTTACAAATTACGTGATTGGAAAGTTAAAGAAATGATGGAATCAGAAGATATCAATTCTTTATTAAGTAGTATTGAAAGTTCAGACTATGGATCAATCATTGCAGATCATATCCCTGAATACAATAATACTAAATCCATTGCCGTTTTCGATGAAGCATTAGATGCATACGAAAGAAAAATGGCAAACAATATCTTTAAGAAAAAACCATTTGGCGTAGGTCCTATAGTAGGTTTCATTAACAAAAAAGAAACTGAAATCAAAAATCTTAAGATTATCGCAAGAAGTAAAAGAGGACCTGTTGTACCTAGTTCCGAAATTAAGGAGATGTTATTATGAAAAAGGACATAGCTATAATGGCAGATCCAGATACAGTAACTGGTTTTATGTTAGGCGGAATAAAAAGTGGGTTCCCCGTACATAATACAGAAGAATCAAAAACAACTTTAAAACAGTTAGTTGACGATGGTTTTTCAATCATCATAACAACTGAAGCAATTGGTGATGAATTAAGAGAAGACATTACTAAATACACTAGTAGTGCATTACCAATGATTATTGAAGTACCAGATAAGTCAGGCTCACATAAAAGAGAAACTGACCCAATGAATGAACTTATTAAGAAAGTTATTGGGGTTGAGATGGTAAAATGATTACAGGAAATATTATTAAAATTGCAGGTCCAGTTATTGTCGGTGGAGGTATGAGAGGTACCCAAATGCACGAAATGGTTCGTGTCGGTGATATTGGACTTATTGGTGAAATTATTGAACTTGAAGGCGACACCGCTACTATTCAGGTTTACGAAGAAACTGCTGGTCTTAAACCAGGAGAAAAAATTGAAAGTACCGGAGGACCACTATCTGTAGAATTAGGTCCAGGTATACTCAAATCAATTTACGATGGTATTCAAAGACCATTAACAGAAATTAAAAGTCTAGCTGGAGATTACTTACCTAGAGGGGTAGACGTACCAGCATTAGATAAAACTAAAGAATGGGATTTCAAACCTACAGTATCTGTCGGTGACAAAGTAAATGGTGGAGACATCATCGGTACCGTACAAGAAACTGTAGCTATTGAACATAAAATTATGGTACCACCTACCATATCAGGTACTGTAAAATCCATCCAAAGTGGAAAACACACAGTAGTCGATGACATTGCTGAAATCGAAACTGAAGATGGTGTAAAAGCAGTACAAATGATGCAAATTTGGCCGGTAAGAGTAGGTAGACCATACGTTAACAAATTAGACCCAGATGTACCTCTTATAACAGGTCAACGTGCACAAGATACATTCTTCTGTGTTGCTAAAGGTGGAACATCAGCTATTCCTGGACCTTTCGGATCCGGAAAAACTGTTACACAACAACAATTAGCAAAATGGGCAGACGCTGATATAGTAGTATATATCGGATGTGGAGAACGTGGTAACGAAATGACAGAAGTACTTACCGAGTTCCCTGAACTAGAAGACCCAAAAACTGGAAATCCTTTAATGGACAGAACAGTTCTTATTGCTAACACATCCAACATGCCGGTAGCAGCTAGGGAAGCATGTGTATACACAGGTATTACCATTGCAGAATACTTCAGAGACATGGGTTACGACGTAGCACTTATGGCAGACAGTACCTCAAGATGGGCAGAAGCTATGAGGGAAATTTCCGGACGTCTTGAAGAGATGCCAGGGGAAGAAGGTTACCCAGCATACTTAGCTTCAAGATTAGCACAGTTCTATGAACGTGCAGGACGTGTAACCACACTCGGTTCACACAAAGCAATCGCATCTGTAACCGTAGTTGGAGCAGTATCTCCAGCAGGTGGGGACGTATCAGAACCAGTTACAACCAACACATTACGTATTGCAAAAGTATACTGGGCATTAGATGCTTCACTTGCAGACAGACGTCACTTCCCATCCATCAACTGGTTAAACAGTTATTCCTTATATGTGGACAGTATTACCCCATGGTGGAATACCGAAGTTGGTAGCGACTGGAGGGAACTAAGAAACACCGCAATGGCTCTTTTACAGAAAGAAGCAGAACTTAACGAAATTGTACAATTAGTAGGTCCTGACGCATTACCTGAAAAAGACCGTGTAACATTAGAAGCAGCACGTATGTTAAGAGAAGACTTCTTACAACAAAACGCATTCGATGATACTGATACATATTGTTCACCTAAAAAACAATACAACATGCTAAAAACACTTTTATTATACAACACAACCGCACAAGAAGCATTAGCTGATGGTGCAGATGTAAATAAACTTGTAAACTTAGATGTAAGAGTAGACTTAGACAGAATGAAATATGTACCAGAAGATGAATTTGATGCTAAAACAGAAGAATTAAGAAATCAAATTACAAAACAATGTAGTGAGGCTGGACAATGAATGATGTAGATATTAAAACAAGAGAATATACTACAGTATCTGAAGTATCTGGACCTTTAATGGTTGTTCAAGATGTTGAAGGTGTAGCTTACAATGAAATTGTAGAAATCGAAACACCTAACGGTGAACAAAGAACCGGTCAAGTTCTCGAAGTAGAAAATGACATTGCACTTGTTCAGGTATTTGAAGGTACAAGTAACCTTAACACATTATCCACAAAAGTCCGTTTTACTGGTGAAACTGCAAAAATCGGTGTATCCACTGATATGTTAGGAAGAATCTTTAACGGTATCGGTAAACCTATCGACGGTGGACCAGATATTATTCCTGACAAAGAATTAGATGTGAACGGTTCTCCAATGAACCCAGCAGCAAGACAATTCCCTGCAGAATTTATCCAAACTGGTATATCAACTATTGATGGAATGAACACACTTGTACGTGGTCAGAAATTACCTATCTTTTCAGGTTCTGGTTTACCTCACAACCAACTTGCAGCTCAAATTGCAAGACAAGCAAAAGTACTTGCTGAAGATACTGAATTCGCAGTAATTTTCGGTGCTATGGGTATTACTCACGAAGAAGCAAACTTCTTCATGAACGAGTTTGAACAAACCGGTGCTCTTGAAAGAGTAACAGTATTCATGAACTTAGCAGACGACCCTGCTATCGAAAGGATCATGACCCCTAAAATGGCTTTAACAACTGCTGAATACCTTGCATTTGAAAAAGGTATGCACGTATTAGTAATTCTTACAGATATTACCAACTACTGTGAAGCACTTAGGGAAATTTCATCAGCACGTAGTGAAGTACCTGGTCGTAGAGGTTACCCAGGTTACATGTACACTGACTTATCACAGATGTATGAACGTGCAGGACGTATAAACGGTAAAGATGGTTCTATTACACAGATGCCTATCTTAGTTATGCCTCAAGATGATATTACTCACCCAATTCCGGACTTAACTGGATATATTACAGAAGGTCAAATAGTATTAGATCGTGAATTAGACAGAACCGGTATTTATCCTCCTGTAAACGTACTTCCTTCATTATCAAGGTTAATGAGTGGGGGTATCGGTGGAGAACGTACTCGTGAAGATCACAGTGGTGTATCTGACCAATTATATGCTGCTTACGCAGAAGGTCGTGACTTAAGAGACTTAACCGCAGTAGTAGGGGAAGAAGCTTTAACTGAAAACGACTTAAAATACTTAAGATTTGCAGATGCATTTGAAGATCAATTCATCAGACAAAGTCTTGATGAAGACAGATCAATTCAAGAAACTCTTGACTTAGGTTGGAAATTATTATCTATCTTACCTAAAACAGAACTTAAACGTGTTAAAGACGAATTTGTTGAAAAATATTTACCAACTGAAGATGCTGAAGAAGAAGCTGTTGAAGAATAGTTTCTATAATTCAACTATCTTTTATGGTAATATTCGATTAGGAGGTTAGATAATGGCAGGAGAAAAATTAGATGGAATTAATCCAACACGTATGGAACTTCTTAATCTAAAAGACAGAGCTAAATTATCTACCAAAGGTCACAGTCTTCTTAAAGAAAAAAGAGACGCTCTAATTAAGGAGTTTTTTGAAATTCTAGATCGTGTTCAAGGTTCTAGGGATGAAGTTGAAAAGAAATTAGCAATTGCTTACGCTGAATTAAACAAAGCTCAAATAGACATGGGAGATATGGCAGTTAAACGTGCAGCTTTATCAGTTAGAGAATCTATCGAATTAGACATAAGTTCTAGAAGTATTATGGGTGTTTCTGTCCCTGTTGTAAAAAGTAAATCAACTCACAATGACGTAATAAGCAGAGGTTACGGTTTTGCAGGAACTTCTGCAAACTTGGATATTGCAGCTAAGGAATTTGAGGAATCAATTAAGATTATCATTGAACTTGGTGAAATTGAAAAAACAATTATTATGTTAGCTAAAGAAGTTGAAGCAACAAAAAGAAGAGTAAATGCTTTAGAGCATGTAATGATTCCTCGTATTAACAACACAATTTCATTTATTGAAATGCGTTTAGAGGAAATGGAAAGGGAACAATTCGTACAGCTTAAAGTTATTAAACGTAACATGGATGCTCGAGAATCTGAATAATTATGGGTTTTCCTTAATTATTCTTTTTTTTATCCTTTCCCTATTTTAATCAAAAAACTATTTTTCAAAAGACTTATATTAATTAAATTACTATTTTTATTTATACACATATTTTTAAAAATTAAGGATGTCTTATTATTACTAAAATTTTAATTGTCGGTTCAAATACAAGAGCCGTATCAAAATCATTAAAGCAACTGGGTTATACAGTATATGCAACTAGTTTTTTTGAACTTGAAGATCAAAAGAGGTATGTTGATAAATTAATAGTGCCTTCATCATTTGATACTTTTGATTTAAAAGTCATAGAAGATTTGGCTTTAAACTATGTAAAAGAAGTTGACTATATAATATTCACAAGTGATGTCAATATAGATAGATTTCCTTCATCAAAAATCATAGGTAATAAAAAAAATAAGAACATCGTAGACAAATTTAAAATGTATGAAAAACTCCATAAAAATTTTTTAATGCCTTTAACATTTAAAATTGATTCTGTGGATGAAGCTAAGGAAATTGTTAACAATTATCCTGAAAAGGAATTTATAATAAAACCCATCAAAGGTACAGGTGGTGTGGGAATTAAACATTTCAATGAAAACATATCCTTTGATGATCCAATAATATTACAAGAATATATCAAAGGGGATAATGTAAGCAGTTCATTTTTATCCTACAAAAATCATGATATAGATATGGTAACAACATCAGAACAAATTATCGGTTCAAAATTGTTGGGAGCTTCTGATTTTCTATACTGTGGAAACATCACCCCTCTAATTAATTCCAACCCAAAACTAATTAATATCTCTACTAAAATATCTAAAATGTATAAATTACTGGGTTCAAATGGAATAGATTTCATATTACAAAAAAATAGGGTATATGTTATTGAAGTCAACCCAAGAATTCAGGGCACCTTTGAATGTATTGAAAAAAGTTTTGAAATGAATCTTGCAAAGGCACACATAGATTCAAGCAATGACATGAAGGTGGATATTCCAAATTTAAAAAATTTCACTGTAAAATTAGTTCCATATTCTCTTGAAGATTCAAGATATAATATTCCTGAACACCAGAATATCCATGATGTCTCTTCAAGTAATGAGTTAATAAAAAAAGGTTATCCTATATCTACAATAATGGTTTGTGATAGAATTCTTGAAAATGCAATGACCAAAGCAGAGGTATTAAGAAAAAAAATATATAATTATAAAGTAAATTAAATTATTCCAAATGTTATCAGAATGTATACTATTACACCGAAGGCTATTAAAAATGTTGAAATAATCATAATCCTGGTGTATATGTAAAATAATTTTACTCTCCTTTCTGGATCTTCATCTAAATATTCTTTAATTGGATCTTGATAAGGCATGATTAATCTCCCCAAATTATAAATATAATTTTGCAGAAAGTATTATAAAAATTTTGTTAAAATTAGAAAAATATTAGTAGTCCCAAGCGGAGTCGAACCGCTGTCCCAGGTTCCAAAGACCCGGAGGATTGCCACTACCCTATGGGACTATCATGCTGTACTGTAAGAGTACAATATAAATTATGTTTGAAGTTATTTATATACTTTACTATATCTTTCTTAAAAATATTTAATCTAATTTCACATCCAATTTATCTTATCCGTCTTTATTTGAGAATTTCTAAATCTAATAAAATTCCAATCTCTTCATATTATTTTATATATTACTGTTTTTAGCAATAAGTCACTTAATATTTTTCTATTAAATATTTTTTTATTCTAAAAAATATATTATTATATAAATATTTCTACTATATATTTATATACTTATAACTAGATAATTAAAAGATAAGAATTGTATAGATTCTTGTTTTCATAGCTTATTAATTTATTGAAAAATTGATTACTATCAAAAAAATAAACCAAAAATAAGTTGTATCTTAAAATAAATATGACTTATCCTTATAAAAATTATATCTTTTGGTTTGTTATAGGAGGCGGTAAGATTAAGAGAAGTTTGATTTTGGTTCTCTTAGTTTCAGTATTTCTAAGTGTTTCGGCACTATCTGCTGCAGACACAAATGCTGATCATTCTGCAATAAATGATTCGAATAATCAAAATATTGAAAATTCACAAGCTAAGAGTGTTACCAATATAGAATCAAATTCTATAGAAAATAAAGTAAGCAATGAATATGAAACTATAACAAATGTAAATTCATCAGACAACGAAAAAACAATTACAAAACAGACAACAGATAACACAGATACAAAGACAGCAACAACATCAAAAAAAGAAATAACAATAAAATCAAATTCAATCACAGCATATGCATTCGATACTATTAATATCAACGGAAATGTTTCTTATAAAAATGGTGAAAAATTAGAATCAGCTAAAGTGGCCATTAAACTTAATGGAAAAACAATTAATCATACAACAGTATCAAACGGTGTTTTCTCAGCAAAATATGAATTACCTAAGTTTTCAGCAAAGGATTACAATATAACCATTGTAGTCGGGGAAACTAGTACTTCATTAAAAGCTACCAAGAATACTGTATTAACCATTAAAAGACAGGATATAAAAGTATCCATGTCTGACATAACTGCAGCATCTGCTTCAAAAGTAACCTTAAGAGCAAATGTCACATATGCAAATGGAACTTTAGCTAATGGTCAAAAGGCAGTATTTAAATTAAATGGAAAAACAATACTAAGTACAACGGTCGTTAATGGTGTGGCAAGTGGAAGTTATACAGTTCCAAGTGCTGCTAAATCATACTCATTAATAGTTAAAATTGGTCAATCAACCATATCAAACTATAAAGAGACAAGTTCTACTATCACAGTTACAAAACTTACACCAACTATTGAAAAGGACAATATAATATTTGTTCAAAAGGGTAGTTATGTATACTTACATGCAGGAATAACTGATATCGGTAATGTTAAAGCTACCGGTAAAGTTTCCTTCAAAGTAGATGGAAGAACCGTTGCAACCGTTAATGTTATAAACAACTCAGCAGATTACAGATACCTCGCAGAAGTAAAATATGGTACTCATAATCTGTCTATAGTATATGGTGGATCATCTGGATTAAATTCCGTAAGAACAAATACCACTTTAAGAGTACAGCAAGCTGCTGTCTCAACATACTCTTACTCAGAAATACTTGATAAAGCTAATTCAACACACGAATTTATCCTGAAAAACAACAAATTACCAAATTACGTAACAATGAAAAATGGAAATCAGATTACAATGCCTGATTTAGCATTTATGTTTGCGGAAGCAATAACATTTAATAATTCATATCACAATGGTGGTTTTTCAGGTCCGGAAATTCAATACAAATCAACAAATTATAACTTTAACATACCAAAAGCGGATTATGTTTCACTGGCAAATAGGTTAATTAATTTCTATTTGACAAACGGATTAGCTCCAAACTATATGAATACAGTTAATGGAGAAAAAATAGGTTTCAATGAGACAGTATATACTTTAGCAAAAACATTATCATTTGTAGGAAGAGAAAATTATTTACCAAACTATGTGACAGTTCTTAAAGTGAATAATTCACAATCAACTTCAGGCAATTCTGGTTCATCATCAGGTTCCAGTTCCAGTTACACTTCTTCAAATAGTGTACCTTCAGGATATGAAAAATATCTGGTAGATGCCAAAAATGCTCAGGTCAATTCAACTGCAATTAAAAATGCTGTTCAAAAAGCAGTATCTGGTGTTTCAGGTATTTATAACCAAGCAGTAGCAATTTTTAATTATGCGAATAAGGTAACTAGTTACAGTAGTTACATGAACACTAGACGTGGAGCTGTTAAGACTTTACAAGATGGTTTAGGTAATTGTTGTGACCAAGGTCATTTGTTACTAAGTATGTATCGTACTGCGAACATACCTGCAAGATATTGCCATGCAACCTGTTATTTCAGAAGTGGTCTAGTAATAGGTCACGTATGGGTTGAATGTTATGTGAATGGAAAATGGTACTCTTGTGACACCACATCCAATCAAAATTCATTCGGTAATATTGTAAACTGGTATTCAAGTTCATCAGTTAACAGATACATAGAATTATATTTCTAATTGGATTTTTATCCAAAAATTTATTTTTTTTTTATTTCTTTTTATCTATTTTTATACCAATACTTATTTAATTTATAACAAATTATAGAAGTTAGATTTTACAAAACTTATAATATATTAAAATTATTATTATCACATTATTCTTTTTAATAGTTATATGAGGGATGTAATTGAAATTTAGTTTAGAACTTCTACCAAATGAACCTATTAAAGATATAATTGAAGTAATTCAATTTGCTGAAAATATAGGTTTTGAAAATGTTTGGATAACAGATCATTACAACAATAGGGATGTTTTTGAAGTCTTATCAATTGCTGCTTATGAAACGTCCACGATAAAAATGGGATCTGGTGTTTCTAACCCATATGTTAGAAATCCTGTAACGATTGCAGCTGCAACGTCTACATTAAATGAAATCTCTGATGGACGGGCAATATTGGGAGTAGGTCCTGGAGATAAGGCAACGATGGAAACATTGAATTTGTCATGGGATAAGCCAGTCAAAACAGTTAAAAATGCAATAGTTTCAATACGAAAATTATTAAATGGTGAAAAACTGGAACAGGGAGCTTTTTTAAATGGTACTAAAAAAGTAGAAAATAAAATTCCAATTTATATGGCTGCTCAGGGACCAATGATGTTAAAAGGGTCTGGTGAAGTTGCAGATGGATGTCTTATCAATGCATCTAATCCAAAGGATTTTGAAATAGCAATACCTTTGATTAAACAGGGAATATCCAAGGCAAAAAAATCATCAAAAGACTTTAATTTTGCTGCATATACTGCATGTAGTGTAGATGAGAATATTTCTGTTGCTCAAAACCAGTCAAAAATCGTGGTGGCATTTATTATGGCAGGAGCTCCGGATGTAGTGCTTGAACGTCATAATATTCCTAAGGATGTGGCTTTGGATGTTAGGGATGCATTATCAAAATATGATTTTAAAACTGCATCAAGTTTAATTAATGAGGATATGATTAATGCATTTAGTGTAAGTGGAACTCCTAGAAATATTCAAGATAAAATTGAAGAGATGGGTGCTCTGGGTATTAACGAATTTGTTGTAGGTTCACCTATAGGTAAAGACAGGGTAACTTCATTAAAATTATTGGGAGATATAATTAATTCATATAATTAGGTTGGTTTTATGAAAGTTCAAGAAATTAATAAACAAATCAGAGAAAGTGCAATCGAAAACATAATTAAAAAAAGAGACAGAAAAAAGGATAAAAAACCGTTACAGGCATATGCTGCCAGTTGGGCCAATGAAGACAGGTTATACGATTGTGTAGGTTACACAATATTCATAGTCTTGCCGACCAGTGGTTGTGAATGGGCAACAAAAAGTGGTGGATGTACAATGTGCAGTTATATTGCAGATTCACCATTAACAGATATTTCCGAAGATGATTTGATTGAAATATTCAATAACGAATGGAATAAACAGTTGGATAAAACAGACATTTCCTCACATGAAAATGTTGCAATAAAATTATTTGTATCCGGAAGTTTCTTAAACAAAAATGAAATACCGGAAAAAGTACAGAATTATATCTTCAATGAATTCAACAAGTACGACCAGATTAAAGAGGTAATCATAGAATCTAAACCAGAATACATTGACGAATCTTCATTAATACGTCTTGCACAACTAATTCCTGGTAAAATATTTGAAATTGGTATAGGTCTTGAAACATCAAATGAGGATACACGGTTAAATAAGATAAATAAGGGTATCACCAACAAATCCTTTGAAAGATGTGTTTCCATAATCAATTCCATCGAAGATTATGACATCAGAGCAAAAGCATACCTTCTGGTTAAACCGATTTTAATATCTGAAAAAGAAGCCATTCAGGAATCAATAGAATCAGCAAAATATGCAAAGAATTTGGGCGTAAAAAGAATAGCTTATTGTCCTTCAACAGTTCATGGTGGAACCTTAATGGATTACTTATGGAAAAGAGGTTCATATAATCCTCCTTGGATATGGAGTCTAATAACAATAATAAAACATGTTCGAAAAGAAGTTGACATTCCTATGATTATGGATACTGCAGGTTACGGTACAAGAAGGGGACCATTCAACTGTAAGAAATGTAATTCAAAGCTTAAAAGTTTAATAATCAAATCAAATCTGGAACAAAGTATTCCGGAAGAACTGGAAAATTTCACATGTGAATGTAAAGAGAAATGGGAAGCCGATCTTGAATTTTCCGATATTTTAAATACCACGACCAACCCAAAAAATTAAAAAAAAAGGTATTAGGAAGTATTATCCTAATATTTCTTTTATATCTTCTTCAGGGGTTGAAATCAATTTAAGATCAAAGTTTTCTACTAAAACACTTAAAATTGTTTCGTCTACCCATGCAGGAAGAATAGGACCGATATGAATATTGGTTAGTCCTAATGATAATAAACTCCATAGAATTGATACTGCTTTTTGTTCCATCCAACTTAATACAAATGTTACAGGTAAATCATTTAATCCCATGTCAAATACTTCTGTTAATGCTGTTAATATTTCTGCTCCAACAATTGCATCGTTACATTGTCCTAAATCTATTAATCTAGGTATACCGTCAATGTCTCCTAAATCTAAATCGTTAAATCTGTATTTTCCACATCCTACACATAAAATTACAGTATCTTCAGGTAATTGTTTTGCAAATTCTGTGAAATAATCCATTTCTGATTTGAATGGTACGTCACATCCACCCATTACAAAGAATTGTTTAATTTTACCTCCAAGTACTGCTTCTTTAATTGTATCAGCAAGTGATAATACGGTAGTTTTTCCAAATCCTGTGGTGTAAGTGGATTTTTCTTCTTCTTCAAGTTCAGGTAATTCTAATGCTTGAGCAATTATGTCTGAGAAATCATAATTATCTATGTGTGGAGCGTTTGGTAATTGAGCAATACCTGATGTGTAAATTCTATCAGCATAAGAATCTGCAGGAATTAAACCACAGTTTGTTGTTACAAGTATAGGAATATTGTATTTTGCAAATATTTCTTTCTGGTCAATCCATGATCCACCTAATTGTCCTTTGAGGTGTTCATATTTGCTTAATTCTGGATATGCGTGGGCAATTAGCATTTCACTGTGTGTATAAATGTTTATGCCTTTGCCTTCGGTCTGTTTTAATAGTTCCTCAAGAACTTTCAAGTCATGTCCTGTAACTAATATACCGTGACCTTTGCTGGCACCTTTTTCAACTTCTACTGGAACAGGTTCTCCGTAGTTGTCTATATGGGCTTTTTTAAGACCTGCCATTGCTTTAATGTTTGCCTGACCAGCTTCCAAAGCTAAATCTATATGGCTTTGAACATCAAAATTTACGTTGGTTAATGTTGTGTATAATCCTTTTTCTATAAATGCATCAATTTCTTCATCAATTTCTCCAAATTCTCTCATTTGGTATGCGTAAGCTGCAATTCCTTTTAATGCAAATAGTAAATTGTCTTGTAATCTTGCTAAAGTTTCGTTTTTACCACAAACACCTGCAACAGTACATCCTTCTGCATTTACTGTTTGTGAACATTGATAACAGAACATATTGTCATTCATTTTATCACCTATTAATTTAAATTAACTTATTATATTAAAGATATAAATTTCATATCAATATCTTTCTTGGTTAATACTTGTCTTTTAAGGATATATAAAAATTTGTCACTATGTTGGTGAAAATGGAAAAATATTTTTATAATTTCATTTAAACAATATTATTAATGGTGAAATTATGGATGAAATGATAAAGACATTAAAACACATGGGTCTGACAGATTATGAATCAAAGGTTTATCTTTCCATGGTATCTCTGGTAACTGGAAAGGCTGATGAGATAAGCAGACATTCAAACGTTCCAAGATCTAAAATTTATTCCGTATTGGAAAATTTAAATAACAAAGGGCTAATCATTGTTAAAAGGGGACGTCCAATAGAATATGTTATTGTTCCTCCAAGTAAAACAATTCGAAAGTATAAAGAACAAATGATTAAAGAGATTGATGCCTTAGAAGAGAACATTAACAAAATTTATGAAAGTAAACTACCTAATATAAATACACACATTATTTCAATAGAAGATGAAGACAAAATATTTCAACAACAAAGTTTCCTAATTAAAAATACCAAATCCAAGATATGTCTAAGAATTGGATTCGTCATTCCATCACAAATGACAAGATTTAAAAAACAAATAGTTTACATGATAAAAAAAGGAGTAAAAGTTAAAATTATTGCAGTAAAAAAATATACCTACAATAACAAAGAAATCAACCTCGAAAAAGAACTGAAAGATATTCCTGCAGAGATAAAATACATGAATTTGCCTGCTGCACAATTGTTTATCAGGGATGAAAAAGAGATGCTGCTTGTTTTTGCAGAAAATACCAACAATAAAATTACAAATAAGAACATGGTAGGTTTATACAATACATATCCAACCATCATTTCAAGTTACGTTTCTGCATTTAACAAACATTTTGGGGATTAAGATAGATTTTTCTTTACAATTACGGGACTTCCAAGGGGAACACCTATTTCTCGGGAGATAACATTACATTTTGTGGTCAGCAAGAAAAAAACAGGTGTTTCAATATGCATCTCTGTTAAACCTTCATAATTTCCCATCCCTTTACTAATAATTAAATCAACGGAATCCATATACTCCTTCAGTTCCTTGGAGATATAATCCTTAACCACACCAACTGATGAAGCACCAGTACTAATTATATGAGCATATTTGTCTATATTTAATTTTTCAGCATCAGGAATTAAGGCATCATTTAATATTGGATTTTCTTTTAGGGCAACTGTGATATTTACATCATAATCCTCTTTAATCTTCTTAATCAATAATTTATCAAAAACTATTTCTCCACCGTTATCTGTTAAAAAAAGAATATTCTTTGCTTTTTTTAAATCCATGTCAAGGCTTTTAGTTTCATTGATTGCAGGTTTTCGAGTTATCTGTCTTTTTAACAAAGATTCCATATCCGTATTTTCATCCAAAGCTCCAAAATCTATTACATTTCCTGCTACAGCAATTTTAACATAATTTTCCAGGCTTTCATCCTTTTCGATTAGTTCATTAACCATTGGAATTAATCTTTGGGCAATTTCGTTTCCTTCCTCTCGTAATTTTTTGTAGGGATCGTTGTTATTTGTTTCAGTCATAATCATGTGATGCAAGTCTGTTCCTAACTTGTTTGAATTTGTACCTTTCCTGAAATTTTCATTCATAAAATTTAAAACTTTTAATGTAACATCCATTCTTTTTTCATGATTTTCTGTTGCATGTTCAATGGCTTCACGTGATTGTCTTAACATACAGGATGCACATTCATAATTAACTTTCACTGTTTCAAACTCCAATATTTGTCTATTTGTCTTTTTGTTTTTATCCATTAATTAACTTGTGTAAAAACATAAATGATATTAAGCAAAAAATCCTTTTTTTTATACTACAATTATTTAAATTATACTTTTTTTTTAATATCATTTATACTGAAATTATTATTTATTTTGAAAATTTCTAATAAACTACAAAAATTTTCTACATATATATATTTAATTAAATACAAACATATATATGGTGATTTATATGAAAATTGTAGGAATTAATACAAGTCCTAGAGAAGGAAGTAATTGTAAAATAGCATTAGAAAAAGCATTAGAAGCAGCAGAAGCTGAAGGTGCACAAACTCAATTAATCAATTCAAATCCATTAACAATTTCAGCATGTCAGGGATGTAACTATTGTAAAGCACACGAAGGAAAATGTGTAATAGAAGATGACATGACACAAATATACGAAGCAATTGAAGAAGCAGACGGAATCATTTTCTCAATACCTGTATACTTCTTTGATATAAATGCACAAATGAAAATAATCATTGACAGATTATACGCATACTTCCAATCCCCATTTATGGAAAAATTTGCTGATAAAAAAGTATCATTCATACTATCCCAGGGAACACCTGATCCTGAAGCATTTAAAGCAGGATTAGAAATACAATATGGTGCATTTAAATTCTTAGGTTTCCAATTAGCTGATCTTGTTGTATTAGGAGATAACAACATTCCTGGTGCAATCAATGAAAAAGAAGATCAATTAGCACAAGTAGCAGAAGTTGGAAAAAACATTTTATAGTTTAAATCCAGCCACTCTTTTTTCTTTTTTTATTAAATCTTATTTTACCCTTAATTTTCTTAATATGAAATATTTTTTATGAAGAAAATATAAGTATTCAAAAAATTAAAAATATAATTATAATATTTAATTTCAACTTCTATTTTATTAATGCATTTTAATGGGGAGAATAACGTGCAAGGTGAATTGCAAGATAAATGTGGAATTGTAGGCATATACTCCTATGAGGATTCAGTTGATGTGGCCTCATGGATATATTCTGCTTTGTATACTTTACAACATAGAGGACAGGAATCTGCCGGTATAAGTGTTTTGAAGGAAGGAAGAATAAACACTCATGTTGGCATGGGATTAGTATCGGATGTTTTCGATAAGGATTTAATAGATATTCTAAATGGTAATGTGGGAATAGGGCATGTAAGATATTCCACAACAGGTGAATCATTGGTTGAAAACTGTCAGCCGTTTGTGGAACATGAGGATGATATAATTATTGCATTTGCACATAATGGTGATTTTGTAAACTCAAGATTACTTCGTGAAGAATTGCTAAATTCAGGTTATGAATTCAGATCCACCACTGATTCTGAAGTAATATGTCATTTGATTATCGATGAATACAACAAGACAAAAGATGCAATTTCAGCAATTCAAAACACATGTGAAAAACTCATCGGTTCATATTCCTTCGTGACAGTTATCAATGGAATATTATATGCTGTAAGAGATCCATTGGGAATGAAACCATTATCCATAGGAAGAAGTGAAAATATGGTTGTTTTAGCATCTGAAACAGTTGCATTTGATTCCCTGGATATAGAATATGAAAGATCAATCGAACCTGGTGAAATACTGGAAATAAACGGTGAAGTTGAAACCAGTCACAAAATGCCAACACCGGATCATACTGCAAATTGTATGTTTGAATATCTTTATTTTGCAAGGCCTGACAGCATAATATTTGGTAAAAGCGTTTATGAAGTACGTTTAAATATTGGTAAACGTTTAGCACAGGAATATCCAATAGATGCCGATGTTGTAATAGCAGTTCCTGATTCATCCATACCAGCAACCTTGGCATATTCCAGAGAATCCGGAATTCCATATGCGGAAGGTTTAATTAAAAACCGTTATGTCGGAAGAACTTTTATCATGCCTACTCAAAAAGACAGGGATACGGCAGTAAAACTTAAAATGAATACTGTTGGTTCTGTTTTGAAGGATAAACGTGTAATTGTAATAGATGATAGTGTTGTAAGAGGAACCACATCCAAAACAATCATAAAAATGCTTAGAAATGCAGGAGCTAAAGAAGTTCATTTACTCATAGGTTGTCCTGAAATAATATCCCCATGTTATTATGGTATTGCAATGGCCACTAAAGAAGAGCTATTGGCAGTTGACAGGACTAATGATGAAATAAGAGACATTATTGGTGTGGATTCTGTTGGTTATATAAGCATTGAGGGATTAGTTGAATCAATAGGAACACCAAGGGAAGATTTATGTTTGGGATGTATAACGGAAAAATACCCTACAATCATACCTCCTGAATTATATGATGATGAATAATAATTCTTCATCCTTTTTTTTTAATAGTTTTTTTTGCAGTGATTTAATATGGTGGAATTATTGGCTCCCGCAAGGGATAAACGTTCAGTCAGTGCGGCTATAAATAACAATGCTGATTCAGTATATGTTGGAATTACTGATTATAATATGCGAGCAAACGTTGCAAACATTGATTTGGACGATATAAAAGATATATCAAAACAATGTCATGATAACAATAAAAAAGTTTACGTCTGTACAAACACTATAGTTTCTGATAATCAGTTGGAAAAATATAAAAAACAGTTGGTGAAATTGGAACAATGTGATGTGGATGCATTAATTATTTCAGATATGGGAATGATTAACATTGCAAATAAACATTCCATACCGTTACATTTAAGTGTTCAAGCAAACATCACAAATTCAGAGGCATTGAAACTATATAAGGAACTTGGTGTAACAAGAGCTGTTTTATCCAGGGAATTATCCTTGGAAGATATCAAAAACATAAAAAAGAAGTCACCCATTGAGATTGAAACGTTTGTACACGGAGCAATGTGTGTGGCAATATCGGGGCGTTGCTTTTTAAGTTCATATTTCTATGATAGAAATGCCAATTGCGGGGAATGCTTACAACCCTGCAGACAGGAATGGATTCTTAAATCAACTGAAAATAAAGAATTGGTACTAACCCAACCTGAAAACAATGATTTGGAAAAATCCCGCTTACTTAGCCCAAAGGACATGTGTATGATAGAGCATATTCCTGAGTTAATTGAAGCAGGAATAGATGCTTTTAAGATAGAAGGAAGGGCCAGAGCACCTGATTATGTTTCAACCGTAACAAAATGTTATTCTGATGCAATTGATTTGTATGAAAAAGGATTATGGGATGAATCATCAAGGATTATGGTACCTAAATGGAAAGAAGAATTGAAATCAGTTTTCAACAGAGGATTTGACACAGGATTTTACTTTAGAACTCCAAAAGAAACCAGTCTGGATAATCAGGCCACCTATAAGAAGGTAGATATTGGTCAGGTAATGAATTTCTATAAAAAAATTAATGTTGCCGAGATTAAGCTATGGGACACACTGGAAGTGGGTGATAGTATAATTATCCAAGGCAATAAAACGGGAAGTATAACAGAAAAGGTTTCTTCAATGCAAATTGATGGAAAAAATGTTCAAAAAGTTACTGATAAATCTGTGGGTATAAAATTAGAGAATGTAGTACGTCAAAATGATCATGTGTATAAAAAAATATTACTGGATAAAGGAGTGGAATAATGGTTAAGAAAATAGCAGTTTATGGAAAAGGTGGTATAGGAAAGTCTACAACGGTATCAAACATGGCCGCAGCATATGATAACGATACTTTCGTAATAGGATGTGATCCAAAATCCGATACAACAAGAACTTTAGTAGGAAAGAGAATTCCAACTATTTTAGATACAATTAAAAAAAACAAGGAACCTCTTTTTGAAGATGTGGTTTATGAAGGTTATAACAATACGCTTTGTGTAGAAGCAGGAGGACCAGAACCTGGTGTAGGATGTGCTGGAAGGGGAGTTATTGTAGCAATGAAATTACTCGACCAAATTTCCGCATTCAAAAGCAATCCCGAATTAGTAATATATGATGTATTGGGTGATGTTGTATGTGGTGGATTTAGTGTTCCATTGAGAGAAGAATATGCCGATGAGGTATACATTGTTACAAGTGGAGAATACATGTCATTATATGCTGCAAACAATATTGCTAAGGGAGTTCGTAAATTAAATGGAAAATTGGGTGGAATCATCTGTAATTGTAGAAATGTTAAGGATGAAATTGAAATAGTCACAGAATTTGCTTCCCTTATTTCAAGCAAAGTTATAAGTATAATTCCACGTAGTGATCTTGTACAAAAGAGCGAATATAATGCATGTACCGTATTGGAAATGTTTCCGGAATCAGAACAGTCAGATGTATACAGGGATTTGGTTAAGAATATAGTTAACAATGATTCATTTACAAATCCTACTCCAATGTCAACAGAGGAATTTGAAACGTTCTTCCATAAATATGTTTAATCATTTTCAAACCAGTAATGTGGACAAAGTCCTAGATTTTCATAGGAGCATGCGCTAGATTTCAGAGCCTTTTCATAACTATCAAAATAATATAAATGTGACATGCAATTACAGTCAGAACAACCGAAAAGTTCAATATTTCCGTTGGACTTTTTGCTAATTTCATTTGATATGTCACATTCTATTTTTTTAGTAGAGTAAGTGAATACCACTTCTTTTATTTGTGCATTTTTATTAAGTGTTAAATAGTCGGCATGCCAATGTTTTTTCTTTTTTTTGGAGATATGTCTTTTGATGCGTTTATCAAGTGAGTTCAATGCCGAACCGACATAGACATAAAAACCTTTTTTAAAATATGTTCTGCCCATGGCCCCGATTTTAATTGTAGAATCATCTTTCATGGAAATGATTAAACAGTAAGTTCCCTTGTTCTTGTCAGTTTCATTTTTCATAAAATTACACTTTTTTATACTTTTTAAATCAATATATAATTAATAATATCTATGGTGAGTATATGGAATATAGTTTTTTTGCAAGAGGTCATGAAAATGTTACTTCACTTCATAAGTCAACTTTTGAGATAACTACTGATGAGTCCTTGACATTAAAGGGCGATTGTATTATCGGAGTTAAATCAGGTGTAACTTTGAATGATTTGCCCGAAGAAATTAAAGATCATATTAAAACTGACAATGAAAAAATCGAATTGATTTTGGAAACAGATAATTTCTCTGATAAAATTGTGGGTTATGGTTCATCCAAATTAACTTTGGATCATCCATCTGATATGGTGTGTAGAAAAAGTGACTTTGCATGTAGCAGGACATTAATGATAAATGCAGATAAGGCTGCTAAAGATTTAGATAAAAATTTAATAAATGAATTAAAAAAAGGTTCCAAACTTAAAGTTACAATAAAATGTTAATTTAATAATTGAAAATGCGGGGGACGGGAATCGAACCCGCGAAGAGACTACCTCACTAGGCCCTCAACCTAGCGCCTTTGACCGCTCGACCACCCCCGCATATAAAAATAGATATGTCTTGGTGGATTTAACCAACTACCTTATCAATAAAGGTTATTATTAACTATCTTTATCTTAATATATAAATATTTCTATTAAAAAAAAGGTGAAGAAAATTATTCAGAATCAGCCATTCTTTTAAGAGATTCGGAACAAGTTTCCATTTTCATATTCAATTCTTTTTCTACTTTATTAACATTTAATGATGAGTCTCTAGGTCGTGGTGCCTTTTGAATGAATTGTGAACTGGTGGTTGGATTGATTAGTGAATCATCCAAATCAAAGGCATCGGCAATTTTTCTTGTAAAATCAAATCTGTTTATGGCATCATTTCCTGCAGTATGGAAAATTCCATTTTTATTTTTCTGTGCAATTTTAAATATTGCTTCAGCAGCATTATCTGCAAGAGTTGGTGAATTTATCTGGTCAGTAACAATATTGATTTCATTTTTCTGTCTTAACTGTTCGATTACCCATGTAGTAAAGTTTAATCTGCTATGCCATCCATAAAGCACACTTACTCTTGCAATAGCCCAGTCATCACTATATTTGGCCAACTGCACTTCACCGTCATATTTTGATTTAGCGTAAATACCTAATGGATTGACTTTTTCATCTTCTTTGTAATAACCGCGTTCGCCATCAAAAACAAAATCTGTTGAGACATAAATAATTTTTGCATTGATGTCATGGGCTGCTTTAGCTAAAAATCCCGTTCCATCACCATTTACTGAATATGCC
>ODAI010620131.1_pt1 | contig 46811 bp, 69 predicted proteins | sample 1539321 | NCBI WGS metagenome assembly ODAI01 (sample SAMN02144231, study PRJEB22623) | gut metagenome | biome: sheep rumen | host: Ovis aries | place: New Zealand
AGATTTTTGTGGTTGTCAATACCAAAAATGAAAAAAATGGAAAAAATGTAAAAAATGGGAAAATGGTATTGTTATATAAAAGATGGGTAAGGAAAATTTTTTTAAAAAATATGTATTTTATTTTATTTTTTTTTTACTATATATTTATATATAAATTAAATATAATATATATAACATCTATACAAAAAATGGGAAAATGGGAAAATAACCAATGATAAAAAAGAGGGTAGGCAGAATTTGAGGACATCAAAAAGTGCACACAAATAGCATACCAAACCCATTTTTAAATAAAATGGTAATATGGTAATAAATGACATAATGACAATAAATGGTAATATATAAAGAAACGGTAATATAACAATGAATGGTAATATGGTAATAAGCACCAATATAATAATAAATGGTAATATGGTACTGAATGGTACAATGGTATTAAATGGAATTATATTTCCATATGATAGATGATACAGACATATATAATATGTTGTGTGATTTTTTTCGGTGATGTGATGACACTAGGGGGTGGGGTGAAAATTCAATTTTATTTTGGAGTTTACTCTCGCCTGTATAATAATATTAGTATTTCCCTCTCCACTATAAAAATTAAAAAAAAAATAAAAAATGTGCTATAATAAAAACGGTGATACTATGAATCTATTTCCAACGGAAGAGCCAGACTATACTCTTTTAGATAGATCGTCTGCAGAATATAGAAAAGCTCATACAGAAAACAAGTTTATTAGAATGAAGGAGTCTAAAAAGGACGAGGATCCACTAAGTAAAGCACTTATGGGAGCTACCCACATATCTGATAGTGTAAAAATGAGGTATGTATATCTCTCATCTGTTTTCTTAGAGGATATGAAGGTGAATATCTTTAGAAATCAGTTCGAACTGCATGAAAACTACCCAGATGTGTCAGCAGATGAGTGGAATGACTTCTTAAATGACCGTATAGTCTCTACTTATCTCTCTAGACATAAGCGTACTCTACTTAAATCAGCGGCTGAGGATAACTTAGCCAACCCACTTGCTAAAAATAAGCGTGATAACCTCAAATTAATAGAAAATATTGAGCAGCAGGAGCGTCAGGAGGCACAGAAGAACATTGTAATTATGCGAATCCCTGATATATATGGTGATATAGATGAAGAAAATACTTGAGAATAATGATATTTTAGTTTATAAGTGCCCCTACTGTGGAACTGGCGAGATTACTATACATAAAACCTCATCACATAAGTATGGCTACTGTGATACATGTGATGCTGCGTATATTCACTACATACCTCTGCCTCATCAGATGGATGTGCATAAAAATAAGCACAAAATCAAGCTTCTTTTAGGTGGAATGGGGTCTGCGAAGTCTAATGCTGGGGTTATGGAGATCATAAATCATGCTCTAAGTGTTCCGAATGGGCAGACTATTATGCTGGCTCAGACTCTAAAACAGCTCTCAAAAGCAATTATGCCCATATTTGATGAGTACTTACCACGTAAATTTGTAACAAAATGGACTGATACTAAGGCAGATATTGAAATTTCTTTAGTAAATGGGCATAAAATTACAGGATTTGCCTCTGATGATGAGGAAAAGTTTAGGTCTATGAATATTACTGCGTTCTATTTAGAGGAAGCGAGTGGTATAGACCCCAAGATTTACCAGGAATGTATTAGACGTTTACGTAATCCTCATGGAATCATTAATGGTGTGCCCCATTATGTAGGTGTAATTTGTTCAAACCCTGCACAAGGTGCGATAAGAGACCTCTTATTTACTGCTGATGAGATACATGGTAGTACGTCTATTAAGAAAACTGTTAAAATGTATGATAAACGTATTAAGAATAGAAACCCAGATCTTGCTGCATTTCTATCTTCATCTAGGGATAATCCACATCTTCCACCTGGATTTGTTGCATCTGTTATAAATTCGCTAACTCCAGAGCAGGTACGGCTTTATGTTGACTGTATTATAGAATATGCTGAGGGTGCTGTGTATCCGACTGTGCTTTCTATGACAGAAGAACCTTTTGAAATACCAGAGCACTGGCAGAGATATATTGCTCACGATCCTGGAATACATGACCCAGCTGCTATTCTTTTAGCTGCACAGGATCCTGAAACAGGGGTACTCCACTTTTATAGAGAATATTATAAAACAGATCAGGTACTTTCACAGGTTGCGTCAGCATTTAAGGAAATGATTTCAGATATTCCACAAGGGTGCCTCCATATTCCACTTATTGATCCGTCTGCTGATAAAAGAAGTAAAGTTACAGGGCGTACCTATAAACAGCAGCTCCAACTTGAGCATGGAATTGTCACTAAAAAGGCGAATAATTCTATAGAAGATGGGATTCAGAGAGTTAAGAATATGATGTATTATGGTAAGATTAGATTTTTTAATAACTTAACACATACTTTGTGGGAGGGCTGCGAGTATAGATACCCCACACAAGAAGAGAGGAGTAAGAATAGGAATCTTGGGGATACCCCACTTGATAAAGATAATCACTTGATGGACTGCCTCAGATATATTTGTCAGGAAGTTCCGTATGATTATATGGATATGAAGAGGGCATCATATAATAATTATTTAAGATTTTTTGATAAAATGAAAACTGAGAGATCACCTAAAGACTCTACCTTGTCATTTAGGGAATTACTTGGTATAATAAAAGAAGAATATGATGACGAAAATAGAAATAGTAACTCTTTAAGTTATGCAGGAGGTTATAAAATATGATTAAAAAACTAATATGGCTTGTTAAACATCAGGAAGAAATTGAGAAAATGCTTACAAAACCTAAGGTAACAAAGATTAAAGAAGAAAAAGCATACTCTATAGCAGGAGTGCCCGAATTTCAGAAAGAATACGTCAAAGATTTGCTTAGTGGAAAATTAAAGGATAATTAGGAGGTGTGATATGGACTTTTTAAGAGATGAAGCGTTTGAAAGAAAAGAAAAAGAACTTTTAAAACTTGTAAAAGATGCTGTTGAATTTAGGAGTGCTCAAAGAGATAGTGAGTATATTAATAATATGGCACACTATGAGGGGCTTCAGTGGAATCTAGCTGAGAATAAAGTAGACTCACCATTCTTACTTAGAAGTGACATTAACCATTTAAAAGATGCTGTTGATATTCGTTTAGGTAGTTTATGCTCTGAGAAATATTGGGGAGAACTTAAACCACTTAGTCCGAATGATGTTCAGCATATAGAAGACTTAAATACACTTTATAAAAATGAGTGGAATAGACTAAATGCTGATGATTTTGTTGAATATGTTGTAAAATATGGTGCGATTTGTGACAATGGATATGTGTTTATAAACTATGACCCATCCAAAATAGTTGGTGGTACTGGTTATAAAAGGGAAGGAGTCATCACTTTAGAAGGGCTAGAGACAAGTAATGTGTACCTAGACCCTACTGCAAGTAATATTAATGACTGTGAATATATTGTTGTAAAGTCTAAAAAATCTAAAATGTGGATTAAAAAGAATAAACCACAGTGGCTTAGTATATTTGAAAGACTAAATATAAAACCTAGTGATAATCCATCAAGTGAAAACGGAGATATTTTTGTTGGAAGAAACTATGGAAGAACTTCTAGTGGTCAGTATGATCTTTCTACAATGTATAGAAAAGAAGTATTTGAAACAGATATAGAGGTTAAAGATGCTGAAGGTAAGGTTGTTGGAACAGATAAAGTAAATGGTATTCAGATAAAAGAGTATTTCTTTATTGAGAATCATTTAATAGATGTAAATGATGAATATCCATTTGATGAGTTCCCTGTAATACCATTCCAGTGGCAACCAGAACCTCAGAGTCCTTATGGTATTCCATTACTTAGAGGATTAACTGTACCTCAAAAAGTTGCTAACTTAATAGAAAGTGCTGCTAATAATATAGCCATGCACTACACAGTTCCTACTTGGCTTGTTAGTTCTGAAAGTGGAATTGATATTCAAAAATTTGCTAAGTTAAGTAATGCACTTGGTATGGCATGGAAAGTTGAAGGGGATGTGTCAAGAGCTGTAAAACAGATGGATCCACCTCAAATAAACGCTGACTTAATAGGAATTAAAGAGAGTTTTGTTAATAATATAAGAATGTATGCAGGCGTTACCGATCAGTATATAGGTAATATTGGTACTGCTGGTTCTACTGCTGAGGGTACAACAAGTGCTATCAATCGTGCAACAGTTGTTGATAATGCAATAATTAAACAAATCGAGAAATTTGTTGAAAAACTTTCACGTATGATTGTTAAATTTATGACAAGATATTATAAGAACCAGGATATTTATATTAGGGATACCAGTAAAGAATCAGGTGCTTATGTGTTTAAAAGCGTAAATGTAAAAGAAGATTTTGCAAATATGAATTATGAGTTTTATGTAGATCTTGCTAGTAGAAGTAAAACTGATAAGAATAGACAGTATAACTTGATGAAAGAACTATATACTATTCAGAATCAGTATAAAGAAGATAAGAAAATTATTAATGTTGCAGACCTTGTAAAAGCTGCCAACTTAGACAACTATAATGAGATGTTTAAGAGACTTAGTGATATGTCAGAAGAGGCATTTGCTGAAAAAGCTGATTTAATTGTTCAAATCATGCAAGTAGGGCAAACAATGACACCTAATGGCACACCACTTATATCTGCTGAAGACATGCAGCAAGGTATAATGGATGTACTTGATGATAATGGTGATTTGTCATTAGTTGAAAATATATTTAACACATACGAACAATATCAGACACAAGTTACTGAGCTTAATAATCAGATGGCTGCAAATGAGCAGCAAGCAACTGCAAATGAGTATGTAAACGCTGCAAATGATCAAACAGCATTAATACAGCAACTAATGCAGGGTAGAGATAATATAATGAGAAATGGCTTGCCTGAAGAAGATAATCAGCAAGCATAACAGGTGCAGACGTGCATTCCACATGGGCTATATCGTATAGTGTCGGCTACTAATAAAAGTGGTGGGTATAGTCTTGGGATACGATTGGTGAGAATCCAATCTTTTTTGATATATTTGACAATTAAAAAACTTTATGATACATTATAATTAGAGTTCATACTAACTCCCATAATACTTAGTGTCCGACCGAAAGGACCAAAAATAAGAGCGAGAAGGAGGGTATAATATGGAAAATGTATTTGACGAGGTGTTAGCAAGCACAGCTGATACTGGCGTTACTGCTGATGAAGGTGCAAGTGCAAGCACTGATACATCAGAATTAGGGTCTGAATATGACCTAGACCTATCAGAAGTTGAGGGACAAACCGAAACGAAAGAAGAGGTAAGTAGTGAGGAAGATGAATCTTTTGCACAAGAAGATACAAATCCCACTAACCAAGCATTTGCTCAAATGAGAGTACAAAATAAAGAGTACTCTAATAAAATTAATGAGTTAGATGCTATTGCTAAGGCAGCAGGACTAAATGGTGTTGATGACCTTATAGCAAAATCTAAAGAAGCTCAAATTAGAAATGAAGCTAAATCTAAAGGACTTCCTGAGGAAGTTGTAAGAGAGCTTGCCGAAATGCGTGATTTCAGGGAACAATACGAGCAAGACAAAGCAGATGCAGCTTACAGAGCTAAGGAGGCTACTTTAGTAAATCATTTACAGACTTTTATAGCTACAAATAAGCTATCACAAGATGCTGTAAACAAACTTAGTAATGATCTTTCAAAAGATGGATTTACTAATGAATACCTTATGGACTTACCACAAGGTGCATTAAACAGAATACTAGGAGCTTATACAAGTTCTGATATTCAAAAAAATTTAGAAAGAAAAGAAGCTATCAAGAATGAGTTGCCATTAAATCAAACTTCTAAGATAGACACTCAAAGTGTCAATAAACAAATTGATGACCTTGCTAAACAATGGGCTGGTCGAATTTAATTAGAAAAAGGAGTTGATATTAATGAATACATTAACAAGTATAAGAACTGCTACACCAGGACTTGCTAATGAAAAAATAGACAATAATGTCTTACTTAGAGCATTAGCATACTCTATGGCTGATCATGTTCTTTATAGTACTGGTAAAAAGCAATCAGTTAAAAGAAATGCTGGAACAAACAAAGTTCAATGGAGAGGATATAAACCACTACCAGTTGCAAATAATAGACACATAATTACTGAAGGTGTAAACCCTGATGGTATGAAAGTTGGAGCTAGAACGATTGCTGGTACAGTTGCTGTTTATGGTGCTTACATTGAAGTTACTAGACAAGTTGAATCTTATAACCTAGACCAATTATTAGTAGAATATGGACCATTAATCACTAACCATGCTGCTGAAACTCTTGAATTAATCACTCGTGATGCTATCGAAGAGGATGCTGGTGTTTACTATGTAGTACCTGCTGGAACTGCTACACCTGCTAAAACTGCAATTACTGCTAATAACATCTTAACTTTAGATGTTTGTAGATTAGTTGCAAATCAAATGAAAGTATCTCGTAGAAGAGGTCATGAGTCTACTGGATTCAGAAGATACAAAGTAGTTACTTCTGTTGAAGGTATGCAAGACTTACTAGATGATCAAAAACTATTACAAAGAGCTATGGTTCCAGGAAATACTAATAAACCAGTTATGGATAATGGTTTAGAAAGTTATGATGTTTATAACTTAAGATTTGTTGAATATAACTATCCAGTTATTGAAGCAGGAGCTGGAGCATCAGGAACTGATGTTTATCACACTTATGTATTTGGTGAAAATGCATATGCTGTTATGGATTTAGCATCTGCTGGAATTGAAATTAAAAAATTTGGTTTTGAAGCTAAAAAAGGTGACAACTTAGGACAAATTGCATCACTAGGTTGGATCACTATGGGATTTGGTGCACAAGTACTAGACCCAGTTGCTGCAACAGTAATTTATCATGCTGTGTCTAACCCATTAACTAGACCTACTGATATTTATGCTGCTCAAGACTAATTTAAATAATTAATAAGGAGGAAGATTTATATGGCGACTAAAGCTACTAAAGAAATTACCAAAGATATTGATGAAAAAAAAGTAGAACTTCCAGTTGAAGAGACTAAGGAAGAGAGCAAAGTAAACACTACTAAAAGTGTTTTCAAAGACAGTAAGAAAAGCGAAGCAGAACTTGCTACAGAGAGCATGAAAGAAAATTCTAAATTAGTAAAGATAAAGAGAGTACCATTTAAATGTGATGTTGTTTATGCAGCACTTTACCCAAATGGTTTTGAATCTACTTGTCAAGGAATTTATATTTATTTAATCTTTGATGGAAGAACTGTTGAGCTACCTGAGTTTATTGCTAACTATGTTAAAGAAAAAATTGAAAAGAAGGCTCTAAGCTTGGTGGATAAAAAAACTAGAAATGCTACTAAAAAACAAGAATATCTTGGTATGGAATATGTAGGATAGACATATAATAGAGGCTAATATTTATTAATTAGCCTCTTTTTATTTAGAAAGGAAGTGAAAGTATGAGTTTAACAGATATAGTTGAAAACTCTAATTATGTCACTGATGAGGAAATTGTTTCTGCAAATATTTTAGGTATTGCAAATACATGTATTGCTGAGGTTAATAGAAGAGTAGGAACAGCTTTACCATTTTTTGAAGAGGAAGCTTTAACAGAAGACCTTAAGACATCTTATGATGCTATTCCTGATTATTGGGTATTTGCATTATTTGAGCCTTACTGTTCTTATGCAATAATGGCTAATGATGGTGATGAAAATGCTAGAGACTTTCATTACAACAGATTCACGTCTGCTCTTAAAGATTTTAAAGATAATGGAATGGATACTATCACATCTTCTTCATACATGGGAGATGCTGTCAAGGCTACAGAGATTGATGTTAGTGATGTGACTGTTCACTGGAGTGGGTGGTTATAATGGCTACAGTACAACCATTAAGAGGTAACTCTAATAAAATATTTAGTATAAGTGCTAACTTTAATCAAGGAATAGATAAAAGAACTGCTGATGATGTATCATCTGATCAATCTTTCACAGAGCTTGTAAATTTTTATAATGCTAGTGAAGGTTATCTTTCAAAAAGACCAGGGGTATATAATTCACATATAAGCGATTTTATTAAGAAATTAGCAACAGATGACTATGACCCAACTAAGTATATTTTAGGAACAAATAAGTTTGGTGAAACCCCAGAAGTGTTAAAGTCAAGAATAGTAGACTTATACAATACTGTTTTTACAGGAACTAAAAAAGTGGGTAATGAAGTTGATGGTGTTACATTTACATTTCAAGCCGACAAAATAGTGGGCTTTCAGTTATTAAAAAATAGTTTCTTTTTGGAGGCTATGCAAGACTATGAAACTATTTTAGATGGTGACATGTCTGAGGAAGTAAGAAGTAAAACTATTGAATTTGCATGTATTATGCTTGTTGGAGGTTTTTATACCACAATACAAAATGATACAGAAAGCAGCAGAAAACCTGGATTGTATGTTTGCAGACTTGAAACTAGAATTATGTATAATGAAGCAGGACACTATGATGTTGATTTAGAAATAGATACAGTTGATTCTACTATGAATCCTTTTAAAGATTTAAATAATATATATCATTCCAGATGGGACTATAAACCTGAGGGCTATTCTGAAGGTATGGAAGACTCAACACCTGCATATACTTTAGATATTTCAAACTATAATGGGTATAGTTATGTGGCTACTGGAACAAATTATTTGTTAAAAATAGATCAAAACCCTGAAAGAAAAGTAAATGATGTTAACCATGATGGTGAAAGTAACATAATAACTAAAATTGGTGGATATGAAAATGAAAATATATACAAACCAACTGCAATAGAATTAAATCAAATAGGTTTTAATATTATGCATAGTGATCCATTAACATACTATGATAACACAGGTTCTGTAGCAAAAGTTAAAGGTGTGTTTTATAGTATATCCCAAGAAAGAAATGGTGTTAGTTATCAGCAGCCTGTTTCTAAAATTCCATACAATAAACCATTCTATATACATATAATTTATACAGGGGCAAATACTAATTTACAAAAACCTAAGTATAGACCCAACAATGGTGAGGTTGACACAGATAAAAACCCATACAAAGATTTACCAGGTGATTGGTTAGACAATACCAAAAATATATTTAGCTGCACAGGTATTGATAGTGATCAAAGCTTTGAGTTATTTATTAAAGATGGTGATGATGAATTTAGAAATTATTTTGATACAACATCTGTTCAAGAAGATAACAACACTGGTTCAATAAAAGAAATAAGCGAACTTGTATTCTCATCAACACATAGCAAAGTTATAAATAACCAGTTAGTATTATATGGTGGTCATGGATACATATTCTTTAGCGAATACGATATGTTCAATTATTTCCCTAACTATTACTATCTTTATGTAGCTAGTGAGGCAGGAGAAGAGGCTGTTACAGGAATTGTGTATTTTAGACAATATTATGCTATATTTACTAATAAACGTATTAAACGTATGACAGGTGCTTTTGGTGCTGATAACTTTGGTGTGTACCCACTTAGTGATTTTATAGGATGCCCTAATGGAAGAACTATAAGGTCTATAGGAAATAATTTGCTTTTCTTAGGTAGTGATGGTATATACAAATTAAAGCAAGGCTATTTAGGAGAGGGTACTGAGAATGTAGAAAAAGTTGATGATATTATAAATGGTGACTTGAGTTTGAATAATGTGGTGCAAGCTTTTGTTATGAATAATAACTATGTTGCTATAAAAAATGATGGAAAAACTTGGATGGTTTATAACGTATCAACAAATGCCTTTTATGAATATAACTTAGAAAGTAAAGATGGTATGGTGTATGATGGTAGAGAAATGGATACAGAAATAGCAAGTAAAACATTACCATTTTTCACAATCTTTCAAACAGGGCTCTATGATGAGCATGGAGATTTCTTAATAGTTCCTATGTATAAATACACTTATAATGATGACTACTCATCTTTTAACAGAGCTGGATTAGATATAATGTTATTTAGATTTAGTGATTTAGACTTTTTAGATGAAGGTGAGCAACATAAGGATGGGTATGGATTTATATCATTATTAGAAACACATTATATGAATATGGGGTACCCAATGCACACTAAAAAATTTAAAGAATTATTTATTAAAACCATAAACAAATCAGGAGTGGCTATTCCACTTTATGTAACTATAAAAGTTGATGACACCACAGTCATTGACCCAAGTGGATACACCATATATTATAATGAGGAAAATGATACTTACTATTATGTAGAAAAGATTGAAAGTAACTCAAAAATAGATGTAGCTAAAGCACTTGGAGAATTTACTTTAGGTTATGATAGTTTAGGTGAAAAAACAATACAACAACTTAGATTTAAAATACGTAAAAAAGGAAGGGCTATAAAGGTAAGAATTAGTGATGGTTTTAATGATTACACTAATTTATTAACAGAAGAGGTGGACCCTGTAAAAGGAATACCTGTAAGAAATAGAAATGATTATGATTTTTCAATATCTTCAATGGGAATTGTTTATAAATTAAAGAAAGTTAAGGAGGGATAATATGAGTAAAATAAGTATAAAAACAGATTTTGCTGATGGTGAAAAACTGTTTGCTCAGCAATTAAATAATAACTTTTTAGTAATTCAAGCTGGTATAAATGCTAATGAAGAAAACTTACAGCAGGTCATAGATCAAGCAATAATTGAATTAGACAATGAGCTTGAAGAAATTACAGCTAATAGAGGATGGGATTGGAATGGTGGAGACAGAGTTACTTTCTTCAAGGGAACCACCTCACAAGTGAATGCTCAAGAGATAAAAAATGGTCAAATGCTCTATAATACAGAAACAGGAGAAACAGCTTTAGATGATAATGGAAATCGTATTGTAACAGGATCAGGTAATGTTGTTACAGTTTCAAATAGTGCACCTACAAATCCTGCAACTAAAGAGTGGATAAAACCTATAATAATAAATGATGCCGAGACAGCTGAAGAATATTTCAGAGATGCTAATAATAATTGGAAGAAAATATTGTGTGAGCCTAGTGGTGATACTCTGCCAATAGGTGCAATAACACAATTTAGTGGAAGCATAGCTCCAACTAATTGGCTATTTTGTAATGGTCAAGCTATATCACGTACAGAATATTCAGAACTATTTAGCGTAATAGGAACTAATTATGGTGAAGGTGATGGGAGCACAACATTTAACTTACCTGATTTCATAGGTAGAGTGCCTGTAGGTTTGGATGCAGAGGATGTAGATTTTGATAATTTAGGTGACTTTGGAGGAGAGAAAACACATACTATTAGTATATTAGAACTACCAAGAGGTGTTGTGTATGATGAAGAAAAAAGTAGTGGTGAATATACACATTATGCTGATGGTGGTTCTAGAGGTTATAAAGTAACTAAAAATACTAATCAACCATATAACATCATGCAGCCTTACTTAGTTACTAATTTTATTATAAAAGCAAAGCAAAGTGTAGGTATTGTTGGAACAGTAACAAATGATATGACTAATCAAAATACAGATTCTGTGCCAAGTACACCAACAGTTAAAAACTATATTGATGGTATTGTTGAAAGTGGAAGTGATTACGTAAAATATGCTGATGGTACGTTAATTTGTTATGGTAGAACAACGGCTTCAACTATAAACTATGGTAGTGAATATTCTGAAACAATTACATTGCCTGAAAGTTATACAGACAGAAATTTTATTGTTTTAACTTCTATAAACTCAGGAGGGGCAAGCTGGGCTAATGTAATATGTCGTGGAGGAGCAACATCTGAAAACACAATTAAATTAATTGCTGGTAATTACATAGTATCAGGTTCAACAGCAAAAGATATTATTCTAAGCTATGTAACTATTGGAAAATGGAAATAGTTTACTACATATATAAAATATTATATAATTTAGATAGTATAATGAAAGGAGTGTTTCTATGGCATTTTTAATAAAAGGAAATAGAATAACTATGGATGCTTATGACTATGGTCTGCAGCTTCCAATAGATGTAGAAGAAGGAACATTTGAGCCAACAGATAAGATGTTGTTTGAATTAAAGAAATCAAAAGATTCTGTACCTTTAATAAGTAAGGAATATGTAAATGTATTATCAGATACAAATTTGTTTAGATTTTTCTTAGAGTTTACTGAAAAAGAATCATTAGAGCTACCACCAGGAAATTATGTGTATTATGTTAAATATATAAAAAATGGAGAACTTAGAGACACACTAGTAGCTGGTGAAGACTTTAAGATAAAGAAATAAGGAGGGATTACAGATGAAAATAAAATTTGGAGATAGTTCCTTAAATTTAAAAGCAGGTGGCTCACTAGCAAACATAGACAGAGGTCCAAGAGGATACTCTGCCTATGAAATTGCTGTTCAAGAAGGTTTTGTTGGTACTGAAGAAGAGTGGCTTGTCTCTTTAGTTGGTCCTGAAGGAAAGCAAGGTAAAGACGGAGAACGTGGACTTGAGGGACCTAGAGGTAAAGAAGGTCCTGAAGGTAAACAAGGAATATCAGGATACACACCAGTTAAAGGTGTTGACTACTTTACCGAGGCAGATATAGAAAGTTTAGACATACCAAAGAAAACAAGTGACATTCAAAATGATAGTGGGTTTATTGATAGATCTGTAAATAATTTAGTTAATTACACATTAAAAACTAATACAGGTAGTTTGATAGATTTAAGTATTGATAACACTAATTATGTTGTTACTTTAAAATTAAAAAACCAAGATGGTACTATAATAAGTACAGATACAATAGATTTACCTTTAGAGAGTGTGGTTGTAGGTGGATCATATGACAAAATAAATAAGAAAATAGTTTTAACATTAGAAAATGGAAATAAAGTAGACATACCAGTAGGGGATTTAATAGCAGGATTACAAACAGAAATAACAAGTGCAAATAAACTTGCTAGTGATTTAGTAGATGACACTAATAGTGGTAATAAATTTACAAATATGAGTGAAAAGCAGGCTTGGAATAATAAATATGATAAACCAAGTAGTGGAATACCTGCTACAGACTTGTCTGGGCAAGTTCAAACAAGTCTAGGTAAAGCAGACACAGCTTTGCAAGAGCATCAAGATTTAACAGACTACGTTAAGAATACAGATTATGCAAGTGCTAATAAGGGTGGAGTTATAAGAACAGCAAACCAACTAGCTGTAAATGAAGGTGGTGCTGTTTTGTGTAATACATTAACATATGCAAATTATGTTAGTACAAATGATTGGAAATTTATTTCAAAAGGTACTTTAGAAAATGTTATCACAGGTAAAGAACTTGTAGATCAAGATGCATTGGTGCAAAGTCAAGAAGTACAAGACGCAAATATTGAAGAAAATGCGTCTAATATAGACTGGCTTCAAACCCTAGTAAATCAAATGCCTCACGTTGCAGGTCAAGGCACTGATTTATCATTAGAAAATGTACTTAATTACAGATTAATGAAGTTCTTACCACAGGGGGTTAGTAGTCAGGAGAGTACTACTGGGAAGAATTTATTACCATATCCATATCATGATACAACAAAGACAAGCAATGGAATCACATTTACTGATAATGGTGATGGTTCAATTACTATAAATGGAACTGCAGAAAATGGAAGTGCATCTTTCTTCCTAATAGGTTATTATGGCTATACAAATAATATACCTGACATTTTAAAAACAAATATTTCAATTCAAGCAACAGGACAAACAGATGTAATTATTCAAGCAACTTTGACTGAAAGCAATTACAATGTCTATGCAAATAATCAAGTAAAAAGTGCAGATTGGGCAAACGTAACAGGCGGCTATATAAGAATATTAGTGCGTGATGGAATTACGGTGAATAATTTAGTTGTGAAACCTTATATTGTTGCTGGTACATATACATCCAGTGATTTTCCAGACTACGAACCCTACACAGGAGGAATACCAGCACCTAACCCAAGTTATCCATATCCAGTAAAAGTGGTTACTGGGGAGAATGAAATAAATTTATATAATAAAAATTTAATAGAAATAGAAAATGGAGATATTAGTTCAACTACTGGTGAAAATACAACAAATGCTAATTCAATGCGTTCTAAAAACTTTATACAATATAAAGAAAACACTATGTATTATCCTAGTGTTAATAGTCAAAAGCCTTCAAATATATTTAATATAAGAGCGTACAATTCTAATAAAGAATACATAGGATATGGTGTTCTAGGTATTAACGGCTATCAAAACTTTGATATAAATGTTGTAACAAGTGTAAGTGATACACAAGTCGCATATTTTAAAGTAAGATTTGCTACATCAGTGGCAACCTCAACGGACAACGTTATGATTTCAACAAGTAGTGATTTATCTTATGTAGAACATGAAGAACAGAATTATCAATTATCACTAGGAAATATAGAACTAAACTCAACACCAGACGGAACAATACGTGATGGGATATATGGTAGTAGTGATGTCAGTTATAATTTGTTTGATAAGAATAATACAGACAATTTTCTATATACATATATTGGTCAGAGCACTGGAAAAGTTGCTAAGAAACAGCCAGATAATACAAATTTTAGAACTATTTTTATAAAATGCAAACCAAATACAAAATATGCAATAAAAAAATTTGTGGGACATCCATTAATTTATATTGGGGATAGTGAAGAAGTTCCAACTTACGGGACACAGTTAAATAATTATATATATGGCAATTATTCGGAAACGATATATACAACTTCTAGTAATGCTAATTATTTGGTGATTGAAATTACTTCAAACACTGATATAGATAACGGATATACTATACAAGAAATAATAGATAATTTTCAAATTACCGAAGGCTCAGAAGTAAAACCATACGCACCTTATGGACAAGTTGGTATGTGGTGGAAACGTGAGTATATTGGTAAGGTTGTTTTGGATGGTAGTGAAGATTGGATTTTAGAAACAAATGGAAAATTTAGATTACCTAATTCACAATATTTTAGTGATAGAAAGTTATTTAACACAAGTTTTGAAGGTTTAATATGTAATTATTATAAAGTTTCTTCAAGTGGTGATTATTATATTAGGTGGAGAGGTTCAAATGAGTATAATATTAATATATACAACAAAGATATTACATCAGTAATTGACTTTAAAACTTGGTTATCAACACATAACTTAATTGTTGATTATGAACTAGCAACACCACAAGACATTCCAATAACCGATACAACTCTAATAAACCAACTAAACGACATCTACAACAACGCACATTCATACAACGGAACAACAAACATAACAACAACATACGAAGACGGAAACGAGCAGATGTATTTAGATATAGAGGCTTTGAAGAATGTATGGGAGGTGACAGAGTGAAACAAGATGTGACAGTAACTTTATCATTTATCTTTTCTGTCATCTCTACAATAGGGTTAATATTAAATCTTTTCTTAACAATAAGAAGAGATAATAAAAGCCAGCAAAAAGATGATTCAGCAATAAGCACAGGTATTATTAAAGCAAATATGAAATTAGACCAAGTATGTACAACAACATTAGATATAAATAAACAACTTGATAAGCTCAATGATCGAGTAAATGAAATGGCTCTCAAACAAGAGAACCATGAAACAAGATTAAGAATGTTGGAGGAGAAATAATATGAAATTTAAAAAAATATGGAACAATAGAAAGTTTAGAACTTTCTTACAAACTTTAATTTCAACTATTGCAAGCTACTTCATGGCTACTAATATATTTGAAATAGATAGCAAGGCAATAATAAGCTTATTAATTACAGCAATAGCGACTGGTTTAAGTGCTGTAATGCCTTTAATTGATGAGGAGGAATAGCATGAGTAAAAAAGGAATTGATGTTAGTTCCCACAACGGAACTATAAACTGGGGTGCTGTTAAAAGTGACGGTATAGAGTTTGCTATACTTCGTGTGGGTTATGGTATGTATGATTACCAAAAAGATAAACAATTTGAAAATTACTATGCTGGTGCTACGTCAGTTGGAATACCAGTTGGAGTTTATCTTTATAGCTACGCTAAAAGCGTGGCAGAAGCTGAAAGAGAGGCAGACTGTGCTATAAAATGGCTAGGTGGCAGGAAGTTAAATTTGCCTGTGTACTTTGATATAGAAGACCCTAGCCAACAAAAACTAGGCAAATCCACACTAGACGCTATGTGTAGAGCATTCTGTAATAAGATAGAAAAAGCTGGTTATAGTGCTGGTATTTATGCTAGTAAATATTGGTCTACGAGTGTTATAAGTGGAGCAGAACTAGGAAGAAGATACACTTACTGGGTAGCTCAGTATAATAATGTTTGCACTTATACTGGACCTTATGCAATATGGCAAAATAGTAGTTCTGGGCGTGTTGCTGGAATAAACGGAAATGTTGATATGGACGTTATGGTGCAAGATATTATAAATGGAGGTTTCACACCACAACCAAGCCCAACTCCTCAGCCAAGTGGGGTAACAGGAAACATTACTTATAAAGTATATGATAATGCTAAAGGTTACTATTTACCATCAGTTGTAAATGATAATGGTTATGCAGGTAATCAAGGCAATACTATTGGTGGAATAAAAGCAAAATGCAAAAATGGAAATATCTATATTCAATCACACATTATAGGTAAACCTCGAAGTCAATGGGAAGATACAGTCACATTAAATGCTGGTAACTATGATTCATCATCACCAAATGCTTATAGTGGTATTTTAGGAAAAAATATTGACTGTGTTAAAATTTGGAGTGACTATGGGCATGTTACATATAGAGTTAGTCCAGTAAATGGTAATTACTATGCGTGGGTAGATAGTAGAAATAGAAACAATGGATCTAGTGAAAGCTATGCTGGTGTCTACGGAAAAGCAATAGATCGTATTCAAATGAAATAAAAGTAAAGGCAAATAAGTCTTTACTTTTTATGTAAAATAGTACAATTTAGAAATACTATGCTATTATATTGTTGAAAGGAGGGGTTATATGTTTTATTGTAATGATTGCAAACATGAATTTAGTGAGCCAAAAGTTATAGAGACTACTTATGAGGAGTATTATGGGGTTAGTGACAAATTTATTGATAATCACAAAATGTCTTTAGAAAAATGTCCTCATTGTGGTAGTGACAATATTGAAGAAATGAAAGAGTGTGATAGATGTGGAGAGTTCTTTAGAGAAGATGATCTAACAGACACTGAAGGATTAGTTGGTGGAGGTATTGGTGATTTGTGCTTTGATTGTATGAGGGATTGTGAGGTGTATTTATGATAGCTATATATTTGTTATTTGCAGGTTCCTTAGGATATACTATATTTAGATATAGTGCTAAAAGAAAGATAAAAAGGGATACAGACAAATTAATTGATGAATTAGATGAAATATGTGAAGAAATGAAAGAAAGTCTAAAAAACAGCAATCCAGTGGATATAATTAAACAAAATCAAGTTGAGCTTGCTAGAGAGCTTAATGAGGAAAGGCAAAATACTTTATAAAATTATTTAAAAATGCTATAATAAAAGAGTGATATAGAAAATAAGAAATGGGGGAGTAAATATGCAAGACCATAATAAAGCTAAGTCAGTTCCTCTTCTCATATATGAAAATGAGATGAGGCATAAAACAAATATCATAAAAGGTTTGTTTATTATGCTTGGTTTATCTTTTATAGTTCTTGGAATAACAATATATCTATTTATGTCCTTTATTAGTAGTTATGACTTTACCAGCTACACACAAGATGGTAATGGTATAAATAACTTAAATAATGGAACACAGGGTGATGTTATAAATGAGTCAGATATTAAGACTGAGAAGTAGAAAAGACGGTAATGCAAGAGGTGTTGCAATTAAGAAAAATAACAACACAAGAAACCGTAGAACATTACAAGATTTGTTTCAGTTTGCATACAATGAGCATTTAAAAAAGGCACAAAATGTCAAGAGCACGAATCAAGTTGCCTGAGCATTTATTAGAACTTCCTAGAAGTAAATGGGAGCAACTAATAAATGAATATATTAAGGATGAGGATGATAGATATATAGCAACAAGATACTATTTAGATGGTGTGTGTCTTATTGATATTGCAGAAGAACTAGTTGGAGAGAACGATAACCCCAAATCTCTTAGCTATATGAAACGTCACAAAGCCAAAATATTAAAAACTATAGCAAAGCACATAAATGAGCTCTAATGGGACTCTAGTGGAAACACTAGGGTCTTTTTATTATGCAATAATGTATTTGAAAGGAGGAAATATTCAATTAGGTTAAAAACTTTTTGTAATATTTTCTTCTTTTCTTATGTAAAGGATGTGATTAAATGGCTAAAAAGAAGAAAGAGGAGCCTGTTAAAGATGAGCTCTTTGATGATTTATGGGTGTTACTTCTTTTGGAACTTCTAACTATGGGGCCTAAAAAACCAGAAAAGGTAATAAATATTTATATGGGAGATGAATAATATGTATGGAACCAACCCTTATATGATGAGCTACAATCCACAATCAACTGTTGATAAAATAAATGCTCAAATAAATGAGTTAGAAAGACTAAAATCACAAATACCACAAAATAATCAACCCCAGCAACCTACTAATTTAACACAAAACTTTCAACTTGCACCACAGAATCATGATGTAATTAAGTATGCAAGTTCTATGGAAGAAGTACAGCGTGACATGGTAATTGGTGATACACCTTATTTTAGTAAAGATATGTCAGTTGTGTGGATTAAAAATACAAAAGGTGAGATTAAAACATATGAGTTAAATGAGATTATACCTAAAGATGAAAAAGATTTACAAATAGAACTTTTAACAACACAAATTCAGGAATTGAAAGGAATGATTGCAAATGAAAGGTCTAATGCAAATGATGCTGCAACAGAAATTCCAACAAATACCACAGCAAGTAATGGGACAACTAGAAAATCGGTTAAAGATGTTGAGTCCTCAGGCGTTTCAGGAGTACCAGCAAGCAAAAAAGGAGAATAATCCTGAAGAGTTACTAAATAAAGTTGTAGGTGGATTTAACCCTCAGCAAAAACAACAATGGGATAGTATGATGGGTGGACTACAACCACAAAATAACAACAATATCAACACTGAAAAGTGATTGATATAGATATTTTATAAATAGGAAGGTGGTGAGAATGAATGAATGGAAATAGTGGAATCACTCCTACTGTTGAGCTCGCTACAACAAATGGTGCTTACCCTTATCCAGTTATGTATGGTAATGGTGGATATGGTAACAATGGATTCTTAGGTGGCGAAGGAATCTGGGCAATTTTACTTTTCGCCATGATCTTCGGAAACGGAGGCTGGGGAAATGGTGGCTTTGGTTTTGGGGGTAATGCTTTTGACAATGGATATGCTTGGCTTTCTAATGGTCAAAAAGAAATTATGCAAAATACCAATAATGGCTTTGACACCTTACATCTATCAAATCAGCTAGACACTGTAAATAGTGGTATTTACTCATTAAGTAATCAAGTTTGCAATTCAACAAGTGATATTGTGGGAGCTATAAATGGAGGTTTCTCAAATGCTGAAATATCTGCTAATGGCAGACAAATTGCTAACATGCAACAAGCATTTAATAATCAGCTTGCTACACAACAAGGGTTTAATCAAATTGGCTCTGATTTAGCTTCATGCTGCTGTGAAAATAGACTTGGCGTTCAAGACTTAAAGTCAACTGTAATTAGTGAGAACTGTCAAGATCGTGAAGTCTTAAGAGAAATTGGTCAAAATATCCTTGTAAATCAAACTGCTAATACTCAAAAAATAATTGATGAAATTTTCAGGGATAGATTAGACGAGAAGGATTCAAAGATAGCTGACTTAAATAGACAACTACAAATGGCTGATCTAAGAGCTAGTCAGATAGCTCAGACACAAGCTATAACAAATAGTGTGTATAATGAGCTAAAAAATTGTCCTGTTGGCACAGTTCCTGTCTATGGAAATCAAGCAATATTCACATGCCCTAATAACGGATGTGGATGTGGTTTTAATACCACAAGTCAATTTATTTAATAGCATGAGTTGAATACAACTAACTCGAATACGAGAGCTTGCTAATTTAACGCTATTTAATAGTGTTTAACGGAAGAATAGGCAAGTGCCTGTTCTTTTTATTTAGAAAGGAGAGATAAAAATGATACAAAGTACTAATGATGCTATTCAAATACTACCTACTAATACAAGTGATGTGATATTTGCAAATGATGAATTAAGGACTAGAAGTGCCTCATGTAGTGGGTGGCTAAATCATACAGAGGGGACAAGCCAATACACTATTTTAGGTAACGGTAATTGTAACTGCCCTAATGTATATGACATAAAATTTACAGCAAATGTTACTGCAGCTGAAGCAGGTGCAATAGAAATAGCATTAAAAGAAAATGGGACTAGAGTTGTTGCAGCAAGTGCAAACGCAACAATAACCACACCAGGAGATTATGTAAACATTTCTATTGAAAAGAGAATAAGATTATGCCCTAGAGAAAATGTAACTCTGACTATTGGAAGCATAGATGCTGTAAGTAATGTTATTCCTGCTGTAGAGACAGTCGCTCCTACAATCAAAAATGCAAATATCATAATTGAGAAAGTAAGATTTTAATGAATAACAATATTATTAATAATTTGTCTTTAGTCTTGCAAGCATTAAGTTTACAAATATTATTTGAAGATTTTAACAATAGTGATTTAATGCAAGAACTACAAAGACAGGACAGTGAGTACTTGGAAAAGATAATAAAACAAAATGAGGAAATCATTAGTTTGCTTAGGAAAGGAGGCGAAGGTAATGGAAAAAGTAATGAGTGAAGTTAAAAAATCAATGAAAGAGATAACGGATACAGGTATAAATGCAAATAATTTAAAAAATTTATCAGAACTTGTAGACATATACAAAGATATAAAGGAGGTGGAGTGTATGCAATATGGAAATTATGGTAATTATAGTGGACCTGGCTATGATACTTATGGAAGAGACATGTATGGTGAGAGCTATGGTAGAAGAGGATATGATATGAAATATCGTGGAGAAGGTGCCCTAGAAGCCATGCGTGGTAATTACAGAGCTTACTCTGAAGGAAGAGAAGCTTATAGTAGAGGTAACTATGGTGCTAAAGAAGACTCTATGAAGAATCTAAAGTTTATGCTTGAAAATGCTGTAGATTTCTTTAAAATGTTAAAAGCTGATGCTAATTCACAGGAAGAATTAACCTTAATACATGATTATGTTGAAAATATAAATAAGATGTAATGTATAAATTTCATAACAATAATGCTTTAGGGTTATTTGAAAATGACTGTACTGTGAGAGCAATATCAACTGCAACAGGTAATAGTTGGGATGACACATACAAACATCTAAGCAATACAGCTAGACTTCAAGGTACCATGATGGATGATAAAGATTTCATAAGAGATTATTTAGATGCACATTATGATAGACTTTATGACATACCAAAAACTGTTGGAGAAGTTGCAGGTGCTCATCCTAATAATGTACTTCTTATAACCATGAATGGGCATATAACTTGTTCCATGTATGGTATAATTTATGACAGTTTTGATTGTAGAGAACGTATAGCTGAATATTGTTGGAAAATTAAGTAAAATGTGATACAATAATATTGTATAGAAATATACAATTCAGGAGAAGAAAGTAGAATTTAGCCTCATATCTACTTTCTTTTATTATTGTTTACTATTTTAGGGGTTTATGCTATAATACAATTGGATAATAATATTTAAAAAGGGAGGTAATAATATGGCTTCAAATGTTGGAAAACTAATGAAAGGTGTTGGAGGTGTATGGAATAATGCAACTAATTTCACTAAAAAACACCCAATAGCAGGAACTGTAGGAACAATGCTAACAGGCTTCAACCCTGTAGTCTATGGGGCAACTGTAGCAGGTCAATTTAAGGACAGTAAATCAGGTTCAAAGAAAAAAGCAAGTGGATCAAAAACTTCTTATAATCCAGCAGGTGCTGCTGTTGATTTAGGTGCTTCAGCTTTGGAGGGTCTTGGAGGTTCTGGTGGAGGCTATAGTGGTGGTAGTTATTCATCTGGTAGTAGTGTTCCTGATATTTCAGCATTACTTGCAGCATATGACCAACAAGCTGATGCGTCAAGAAAAGTAGCACAAAGTACTTATGATGCTACAAGAAATGACTTATTAACATCATTAAAAAGATTTCAGGAACAAAATGCAAAAGATGTTGCAAATCAAAAGCAGAGTTATTTAACCGAGCAATCTAGTTTAGATTATGCTAGAGAACAAGCTAATAGACAAAATAGAATATCTGCTTCATCAAGAGGACTTGGAGGTAGTGGTTTACAACAACTTGCACAACTTCAAACACTAATGGGTCAAAGTGAAGATATAAGTCAAGCTGCTGCTTCAAATCAGAAAGCTATGGATACTTTAAGGCAAGCCCTACAACAAAAAGAGGATGATACTAACACTAGTCTAAATAAAGCTCAATCAACATTAAATGATGCACTAATGAAAATAGAAGCCAACTTAGCTCAACAAAAAGCCGAGACCATTTATCAAAACCAAATGGCAGCTGCCTCAGGTGGTTCAGGTGGATCTGGTGGCTCAGGTGGGTCTGGTGGCTATGATGATGGATTTGATGCTGTGATGGCAGCAGCTCTTGACGAATTTGATTCACAAATGAGGAGCTATGCTGGAAAAACAGACGCACAAGTTAAGAAAGCTGTTAATAAACAATATGGAACAAATGCTAAAACAATGAATGATGTTAGAACTATATTAGGAAATGCAGCATCTCAATTAGTTTCAAATAATGTTTATAGTGGTATGAGTAGTGCAGCTTATGGTGCTGCAAGAGCTAGAGCACAAGCTATGGCAAATAGCCTTAAAGGACAAGGCAAAAAGAAGAAGAAAAAGAAATAAGGAGGTATGGCTAATGACAACAATGCGTAGGCGTTCCTCAAAAAGAGGTATAAATCGTGGCACTCAAAGTACTTCAACAAAGAGAGGTATAAATCGTGGCACTCAAAGTACATCCGAAAATACCTCTTCTTTTGATATACAAAAACAATTATCTAATTATAAAACAAGACTTGGAGATGCATCAGAAGAAGCTACAGATACTCGAAATCCTATAGAAAAAGCACTTAATTTAAAAAAAGACCAGAATGTTTTATTTGATGTTTTTGAATTGTTGGGAAGACCTCAACAGGCTCTTTTTGGTGCAATAGATGCAGGACAAAAAGGCAAAGATATAGGAAAAGGTGCTCTAAAAGGGTTGACAGGAGAAAAAGAAACATCAGGTAAACAACTGCTTAAAAATGCAGGAATGAAAGACAGAAAAGGTAAACTTGATGCATCTGATGTATTAGGATTTGGTCTGGACGTTTTTGCTGACCCAATGGATATACCATTAATACCTGTAAAAGCAGCAACTACAGCAGGAAAAGTGGCAAAAACTGCTGGTAAAGTGGCAAATATTGCCGACACTGCATCAGATGTAGCAAAGACAGCTGGTAAAGCAGCAGATGTAGCACAAACAGCCACTAAATTTATCTCACCTAGTGAAGGCGTATTTAGGCTTGTAGGAAAAGGTGCAAAAGGAGCTGCTAAATTAACAGATAAAGGGGTAGAAAAAGTACTTGGTAAAATAGATGCTAAACAACTTAGAAATGTTGAAAAAGTTGCATCTGAGACAGGACAAACTACTGCTGACATACTAAAGCAAGTTGGTGGAAAATCAGATTTATTAGGTGATTATAGGGCTCTTAAAAAAGGAATATCTAATACTTTAGATAGCTCTAAAATGATAGGAGGTCTTGTTGGAGAAACAAGAAGGTCTGCAAATAGAGCTGACTTAGCAGATGCTATTGCAAGTGCAAAAGTTAAAGACTTAAGAGCAGGTACTAGAAAAGCTGCTGAAGACATTGCACAAAAAACAGGTCGAAATGCTGATGAAGTAATGAATGAGCTATCACGTAATTTAACTAGATATATAGAGTTTGAGCAAGATACTTCTATAGATGGTGCTAAATTCTTAAATAATTTATCTAGCAAATCTAATAAATTTGAAGGTACTAAAGAAAGTGTAAAAGCAATAGAGGATGCTTTAAATACATACAATAAAGGTCTTTTAGACAGTTCAAAGATAAAATTTAATGTTGGTAAAGATGGTAAATCATTAAAAATAAATACAAAAAATATGCAAATGCTTAAAAATAACCCTGATATGCAAAAAGTATTTAGCAATTTAAACTTAAGAAAAGATTTAGGTTATTCTGAAAAACAATTAAGTGAGCTTAGAGAACTTGGTAAGCAATTTGGTAAAGGCGGGGAACTTGAAAACCTTTATCAGACTAATAAAAAAGCTTATAATGATATATCAGACATATATAAACAATACACAGGTGTTGATTTTTCAGATATAACATCAAGAGAAGGCTACTTAAAAAGAGCTCGTGGAGAGCTTATAGAAGATGGTGAAAACTTAGGACCAGGTTTTGCTAGAGGCTCAGTTAATACTAAATCTTTTAGTGCAAGAAAACACACAGCCCCAGCAGAAGTTGAGAATATAAGAAGACAAGAAAAGATTGCATCAGACATAGAAAAAACAAATAAAAATATTGAATCAGCAACAAAACAATTATCTAATAATAAAATAGCCATGTTAGAAGCTCAAAAAGAAGCTGTAGAAATAAAAAAAGCAGACAAACTTAAAAGATATGAAGCCAATCTTGCTAAGGTTGGAGAAAGACAAGGCAAACTCAGAGAAGGATTAGATAAAGTAGCAAGAATGAGAGATGAAGTTGCAACTAAACTTGATGATAAGACTATAAAAAATATTTCAAAAGTAAAAGATAAGTCTATTGCAACATCAATTTCACAAGCATCTACAGACCTAAATAATGCTACAAAAGAGTATAATGCATTAGTTAAAAGGCTCTCTGATACTGATTTAGCTGAGAAAGAACTTGGAAAATTAAATAAACAAGTTGAAAAACTTTCAAGTAAAATGGAGAGTGCTCAATTAAGATTAAATGCAAAAATAGATGCTGTAAATAATTTTACAAAAAATAGAACAGACATGGTATTAAAAAATGCACATAGTGCTATGACTAAGAGTGAAAATATTGCTAATAGAGAAGCAAGATTAACTTCTCAGTTAGGTGAGACTTTAGAAAAAACTAGAGTTTTAACACAATCACAAGCAGACACTATAGAGCATTTTGATAAAGTAATAAACACTTTAGATACACAAATAAAAGGAATAAATCCTGAAAATGATAAAAAGATATTAGAAAAGATTAAAAGACTTGAAAATAAGAAAGTAATATTAGCAAGCCAAGAAGGAAAAGATTTATTCAATTTAGACTATTATGCTGGACTGGATACTTTCTTAAATCAAACTAAAGAGACAGCTAAAGGAGTATCTATTTATAGAGATGCTTTAGCAACAAGTGCTCTAAATAATAAAGACTATATAAAATTTGCTGAAGACTTAGTTGATGGCGAAGTTCCTAAAGGTTTTACTAAAGTGAAAGGTGATGTTTTATCAAATCAATTTGATAACATAAAAAACTTTCTTCCTGATGATTCTGATGCTTTAAAAACATTAGCAGAAGACTTTAAAGGAAAAACATTATACCTAGATAAAGACTTTGCTCGTTTAATGAATGTTACAAAAAATTCAAAAGAGCAAGCCAATGCTTTAGTAAAAGTTATTGATAGTTTTAATAATACTTTTAAAAAATATAAAATAATGACACCTGGTTTCCAAGTAAGAAATATAGCAGGAAATGCTACCAATATGGTATTAAGTGGTATGCCTGCAGGACAAATACCTGTGTATTATGGAAAAGCAGGATCAGTATTAAATAGTGCAGATGACCTATTAGAAAAAGTTTCAAAAGGAGTTGCACTTACTGGTAAAGATGCTGATAACTGGAAACTTTTACAACAATTTTATGAGGGTGGTTTTAAAGACGCAGGAACAAAGCTGCAAGATTTAGAACAACTTAGAGCTAAGGTTGCTGGTAAAAAAGGACCTCTAAATTGGTTAACTAAACAAAATGCTAAACTTAATGAATCTATGGATGGTTTAAACCGTATGGCACTTCTAATGTATGCTAATGAGCATCCTAAATATGTTCAAAAACTTGGTAAATCAAATGCTATTGAAGCTGTAAAATATGCTTTAATGGACCCTAGTAATATGAGTGACTTTGAGAAGTCAACTATGAAGAAAATTATACCTTTCTATACTTTTACAAAACAAAATCTTCTATATCAGGCAAGTAATATGATGAAGAATACTCCTAAATATAATAGATTAATGAAAGCAATTAACGCTACTTATGATAATTTAGATGAAAATTCATACTTTCAATATCAAAAAGAAGGTATGCAAATTCCAATACCATTTGCTAAAGACGACAAAGGTAATCAGTTATTTTTAAAAGCAAGTTTACCTTTAGCTGATTTAGGAGAATTTATGAGTAATCCTTTACAAAGGACACTATCATCTACGTCTCCTTTAATAAAAACACCATATGAAATGGTAACAGGTAAAGATATATTTTCTGGAAGAGATAGTAACTATAACACAATAAGTAATTTAGTAGAATCAGCTACAGGAAAACCTTTATCTTCAGGAGTTAAAAATGCTACAGGAAAAGCTGAGCAAATACTTTCTGGACTTGGTGTAGATACAATATCTACAAATGTACTTAAAAAAGTAACAGCAGCTATAAATAAATATAATGGTAACATGGATGATCAAGCCATGTGGGCTGAGATATTTAGGTCAATATTGCAAAATACTAATCAAGAAAAAGTTGAGCAATCAAAAGCATATGATGACTTAGAAAGATACCAAAGTTATATTAAAAGCCTTAAAAATCAAGGTATTGAGGTCCCAACAATAAGGGAACTAAATAATCAAAGTAAAAGAACACTTCGAAATGCTAAAAATAGAAGAGCAAAAAGAAATAGATACTAAAAGAGAACTATAATAAGTTCTCTCTTTTTAATTCTTCTTTAACTTTATTTAGATTATCCGACCAAAATGCAAGCCCATCTTTTTTATTTATAGCATCTATAAAAGCCAATTGATGAGGTTTGGGTTTTTCTCCAGGTTTTTTAACTTCTATAGCCACAAACTTTCCTTTTATGCAAGCTATTATATCAGGAACACCAGCTTGCCCATAAATACCTATTTGATTTTGTTTTATGGGAAGACCTCCAATAGACTTAATATAGTTCATAATTGAATCTTGTACTTTTTGTTCCTCTTTTTGTTTCATTTAGTCATCTTCCCTCATAACTAATTCCTCAGGAACTTTATGAATACGTGCATCACTTTTGTGAGCTTGTTTTGTTTCATAGCTGTATTCATAAAAAGGATTATGATATAACATTTTTCTTGGATAATAAAATTTACACCCCTTACATTGTTTTTTAATTAATGCATGACATGTACCATCTTTTCTATCTGCAAAACATTTTTCTTTTATTGACATTGTTTCACCTTTCTTAACTTATTTATTCTCCACTTCCTATTGTTCCAAAACTTCTGCTTATTTTTCTGTGGCTTTTCTATTTCTATATTTTTATCTAGTATTACAATATAAAATTTATTTTCTTTAATTAGTCTCATTTTTCACAGTCTTTCTGTAGTTTTTCATAGTTATTAGTTATCTCTTCATAATCTCTTCTACAAATATTCCTGTCACTTTCATAACCATTTGCTGTTGCTCTTAAATCATTACATAATTCAAACAGTATAAATCCTATTACTACTGATACAAATAACATTGCTCCTAATGTTGTTATTATATATTTATCTTTCATCTAATCTCTCCTCTATTTTATTTATGCAGTCTACTAATTCAGCTATTTTCTTTTTTAGTGTTTCAGTTCTTCTTGCAAGTACCTCTATTTCTTGGTCTGTTCTTAGCATACCTGCACGGCTTTCTTTTTCATTCCATTTTATTTTTTCTAATTTATCATTATTTTCTATTATTTCTACTGGCTCATCAAATTTATAAAAATCTATACACTCTATTAAGCTTGATTGTTCATCAATTAAATCATTCATAGCTTCTTTGTAATCATAACTCCTAAAAACATATTCTTTAGTATCATATTTTATTGTCTTCGGTGCTTTTCCATCTTTAACTAATCCTAATAATTCATATATAGTAATTGTTTTATTCATCTCTACCACCTACCTTTACCATAGCCATTATTATAAATCCTATAAATAATCCTAATATAAAATTAATCATTTTTTATATCCTCTCTTTTTAATTTTCTTCTTAAATGTCTTGATATTGTTTTGTCTTTCCGTCTATGTCTAAAATCTTCTCCCCATAGGTTAAGAATTTTTTTATATAAGCTATTTTTTACAATACGTCTTCTATACCCAGGTTTATCTTTTAGTGTTCTGCTCATATCTAATCAACCTTTTTACTTTTGTCTTTCCTTTTTCATATTCAAAACTCATGCTACTTACTAATCTTGGCTCTTTTTCCCATTCCATTTCTAGTATATCTGCATATTCATATTCGTCTGGATCCAACCTGTCTCTTCCTATTTTAGCCTCGTCTAGTGTTTCGTATTTATCTATCAATAAGTTTCCTGCTCCCCATTTGAAAGCATATAGCCAATATTGCATTATTTAACCTCCTCTAATTCTTTCATTTTGTTTAAAATGTGTTCAATAGCACTTCTTATAGCCATTTTTTCTCGATTATTTAATACAGTTGGTTTTTTAGTATCTAATATCATCTCATTTAATAATTTCTTTAACTCTTCCCAATTATTTTTACATTGGTCTAGTTCTTTTTCTAAGTCTTCATAGCATTCCATTAATACTTGCATATAAATCATTACATCAGGATTTGTTTTGCTTACTTTCATCATTTCATCAACTAATTGTTTTTGTAATTCTTTATCTTCTTCATTCATTTATTCATCACCACCTTGAAGAATATTTAATAAATTTGTTGGATTGACTAACACTTCTAATCTATCTCCTTTTGCTCCCTTACAATTGCATAATGTACCATATATTTTTGCATATTCACTATCAAACCATCTTGTGTCTTTTTTTATGTATTCGATAGTTTTCTCTTGATTACTTTTTAATTTTTCATTTTCTTTTTGTAAATTAGTTATGTAATCTTGCAATTTATATAATGTTTCAAATGGAACAACACAACTATTTAAAGATACATCGCTTTCTTTATTTTCTTTAATAATTTGATTTAACCAATTTATTATTTTTTTTATTTCTTCAGTCATTATTTTCACCACCTAATAGCCATTTATAGCATTAAATTGATATACTTTTTCCTCATCAGATAAGTATTTATGCCTTACCATATATCTTTCTATTTCTTCTTCCTTATATTCTTTTATAGCATTATAATTTCTTACATAAACTTCATAACTAAATTTTTCGCCATTGTTTTTTATCCAACATTTAACAACAACACCAATATTATCGGTATCAACAACAACAATATCACCAAATGTAAACTTCATCTTTATTCCTCCTAAATAACTTAATCATCAAATAGTATATTAAAATTAGGTTTAACAATTAATGTGCCATTTTCAAAATAAATATTTGCATTACACCAGCCACCGTCTTCATATTTAATAATAATCGGTATATGATGTTTTAAATATTCAATAGCTTTTTCGTTTCTTGATTTATTAACTAGATCATTATAGAAACGCTTTAAGCTTTCATTATCTTTTTGCAATATTTCATTTTCTTTTTGTAAATTAGTTATGTAATTTAATAGTAATTTTATATCTTTAGGCAAAAATGTGTTATCAATATTTATACCATCAACAAATCCAATATAGTAAATATCATCTTTATCATATTCTAATCTATCTAATATTTTCTTTATTTCCTCAGTCATTATTTCCACCATTCTAGTTTTTACTTTCAACATATCTATCACCTACAATTTTATTTTTATAACCTTTTCAACCTTAACTTCATCTGTACTTGTATATTCTTCAAGTAGTTTTTTAAGTTCTTTTAATTCTTCTATCTCGGCTGATGTTTCTTTGTCATCACCTTTGATTTCTATTTTGTATGTCATTCTTTTACCTCCCAAACATTTTTAAAATTAAGTCAATTGGAATTGAAAACAAATAAGTAAGTACCACAATAATAGTAAATGTTAATATAACCATAAAAGCAGTACTAAACGCAATAATAATTTCATCTTTTAATTTCATTGCTTTTATACCCTCCATTTAAATATTGCACTGACTCCAAACTCGCCACATCAAACTCGAGTAAATGCAAACTATGAATAAATAGTAGCCAACCAATTTATAAGAAAGAAGTGAAAACAGAAAACTGTGGCTTTTAATAAATTTAAATTTTTACTTCATGTTTTTCTGCCCAATTTGTGTCTGTCATCTCAACTTCAGACACCATAGGAACACACTTTATAACATCACCAACACTCTCCATAATTTCCTTAACTTTTCTAGGCACTTCATCTTCTTCATCAGGATGCACTTCTAAAGCAAGTTCATCATGTATTGGTAATATAAATCTTGACTTCTTATCTTTTAAATATTCACATATTTTAATTTCAACTTCTTTTAGAGCATCTGCCCCAGTACCCTGTATTACATAGTTATTACCTTTGTAATAATTAGTACTTTTTTCTATATAATATTTTCTACCATATAAATTACTTACATATCCTTTTAAAGCTAATTCAGACTGTACTTTTTGTTGATATTTGATAACACCAGGATAAGCATTATTGTATGCATCAGATAGTTTAGTGGCTGTCTCTAAATCAATTCCTAAATTTTCTGCAAGTGTTTTAGCACCACACCCATAATTTTTAGCGAAATTAGTTGATTTACCTAAATATCTCCATTTCTTTTTAAACTCTTTAGTATCTGTTTTATCTTTAAACTCAGGAAAAGCTGTAAGAGTTGTTTTAGTATGTAAGTCTGTAGGTTTCCATTCTGTATTGTCTTTATTATTAAACCATTCCCAATCATATGCGTGTTTAATATGCTCTGGGTTATTATAGTTAAATTGTATCACCTCAAAATCATTTGTCAATGTATAACAATCTAAAGGCATATATGCTCTACACAAGTTATAATCAGGGGCTCCTACTAATATAGTAAAATATGCTTGTATTCTAAGCTCCATTTGGGAATAATCAGCAAAATATAATTTATAGCCATCACTTGGAATAACAAATTTTCTAGGATGAAAGAGCTCATGATCTTCACTGTCATTCAATGATTTATCTAATAGCATTTCATTATCAGCATCTGTTTCATATATAGCATATTTAGGCATTTGCTGCAGGTCACAACTTACTCTACCACTAATAGCACCATTGTTGTTTAGTGATGTAAAAAGTTTCCACTCACCATTTACTTCTACTATTTTATTTAGAACACCATCTATATAAGTAGAAAGCCATTTATCAACTGTCCTCAATTTAAGTATTAAACGTGCTATTTCAGCGACTTTTTCGTTTTCATGATGTGATAGACCTGTTATTGCTTTTTTGTCTGAGGAAGCAAGTTCTATGTTAAATTTATCCATAAAAAATTTCTTTATTTCTGCATGTTGTCCTACTTTCCATTCTGAATTTGTCAATTTATGTAATTTATTATATAATAGCTCCCTAAACTTTTCTATTTTATAGTGTGATTTTATTAAATAATCTACATCTACTTTGAATCCATTTCTTTCCATAGCTGCTATTCCTCTAATAAGCTCATTTTCTCTGTACCATGTACGATTATCTATTTTACCAGTCTTTGCATCATAGTATTTATTAGCATATATCTTGCCAGCATTCTTAAGAAATTCTAAAATAATAACAACATCATCAATAGCATACATTTTTACAAGCTCAGGGTCTCTTAAATAAGCATCATAATAAGTTGGCTCTTTATAATCATTAAAAGCTTCATGATATTCTGTAATAAATCTAACTCTATTGGAAAATGTTTCCCAAGCTGCTTTAAAACTTTTTTCTCCAGTCAGTGCTTTATAATTGGAACATACTGTCTTTTTTCTTTCAGCTCTCATTCTCTCAAGCATTTTCTTTATTTCATGCCCTGCAAATTTTGCTTCAGGATCAACATATTTTTCACCAAGTTTTTCAAGTCTCATGCTTTGAAAGTCATCATCACAATCACTTATTAACCTAAACAAAGTGATACTATCAGAGAGCTTTATATCATCAGGAATAGGAGTTCCTATATTATGTAACATATGATAATCATATTTAGCATTATGTGCAAATAACATTTTATTAGCTTTTTGCACTATTTTAAACATTATATGGGTGGCTTCCTTAAAATTAGCATCCCATAAATATACATTTTTATTAAAACCAAATATAACTAGGAAAGGTATATCTTTCATAAAATTAAGACCAGTAGTTTCAGTATCATATGCAAAGTATCTCGGTGTATCTCCTAAATTATAATCAAGCCACATTTCTTCTACATCTTTCATAATTTTTACTTCTAAAGTTTTATAACCAAATTTATCAAATAAAAATTTAGACATCATATTCATTAAACATTTGGAAGACATCTATAAATCTATAAACAGATTCTTTATCTAAATTAGACCAATCTATTGTAGGAACATATTGCCAGCTCATATCCTCTACTTTTATAGGTTCTGCTATTGAATTTCTAACTTTAGCAAATAAATAACTAGAGCCTTTACCTAAAATCTTAGAACCTATTGTACCTTTTTTGTAACCTCTATATGTGTATAGAGTGACTATTTCTTGTGTTAAATATCTACTATTATTTTTAAATTTAGGATAGCTTCTATTTATCATGTGTATATTATTCTTTAAATGAGCTATAGTTGAATAATCTATATCAAAAGCATTACATATATTAAATATAAGTTTATCTACATACCCAATATTACTAAATATTTCTATCAATTTATCATATATAAACATAAAATCGAGTTCTAAAGTCCTTTCTTTTGTCTCAAGATTATTATGTACTAGTATTTTTGGTAACTTAAAATTTTCAATAAAATTATTTAGCACATCTACCATAATATAAGCTACTTCATCATCTAAAAGAGGCTTAAGAGATTTTAAATAATCATCATTAATATAATTCATATTCATAACATCACCAAAAGCTCTATAAAATGATGTTCCATTTGTTCCTAATTTATCAATAGCTTTATATGTTCTAAAAAAAGTATTTATAGTAGCATATAGTTCTTTATGTGTGGCTCTTGCAAAGCCATCACAAACACTAGTTTGTAATAGCTCTGCTAATCTTTTATTGGATTCACCACTGATTGACAGAGACACACAACTAAGAACTTTTAACAGCCTATTGTAGTATTCTTTGTCTTTTACTTTGTCTATATGGTTCAAATAAATACTTAACTTAATTTCTTTTAATCTTCTGTTATCTTTAGCTTCCATATGTTTGTCCTTTCTATTCAAACACATCTAAATTATTATCTATTTTAGAAGTGTCAGTTAAATTAAAATTTTTATTCATTTTTCTATATGTATTTCTAAACTTAACTGTAGGAGCAACTGAATCTCTTGATAATTTAATAAATTTTCTTGAGACAAGTAAATTGAATATTTTAGTAAACTCATCTCTGTTCAGACCTGATACAGTTTGAAGTTCATTTCTATTTACTTTAGAAGTATTTGCTAAAAAATTAATAAATGTGACGTTTTTAGGAAAAATTGATTCAAGTAATTTTGTGTCCTCATCAACCACTATGCTATATGATTTTTCCTCGTCAGCAAACTCTTTTAATCTAAATATTTGATTATCATATAAATTTTTAATAAAATCTACAATATAATCAACATGCTCTTTTGTAACAATAACATTTTTATAATCATTTGTACTACAGAGCATACATGCTAGTGCACTTGACATTCGTGCTACTTTTTTGTCTGTTTCACTACCAAATAAGGTAAAGCTGCTTTCAAACAGATTATTTAGTTCTATTCCTTTACTAAAAATATAACTTCCAAGTTCATTACTAATAATGACATTTTTACTTGTAAGTGATTTAATCCATTTACTTTTATGTTTATAATCATCAGCATCTATTTTATATTTTTCATTAGTTTTCATAGCAAATGGATTTAATAATTTTTCTATTCTAGGTACTAAAATAAAAGCATCATATCTTGCTATATCTTCAGGGGATTTTATAAGCTCATTTATTGGTTCAACACCATTAGGGTAGCTAGATAAAGTCATAAGATTATTATTTTCACTAATTGGGTTAGAAATTGTTATCATACGTATTTTGCAAGGAGCTTGAATATCACCAGCAACACGATAAATTTTAACTAAACCACTTGATCTAACTTCAGTTAGTGTTTTTATAAAATCAAGTGGGGCTCCACTAAACTCTTCCATTATAACAAGTTCTTTATGGTATCTAGGAAGTACTCCTAATTTAGTTCTTTTTAATTTATCATCAGTACCACCAATTAATGATGCTACAGTTGCTGTTTTTAAAGGGACAACTTCACCAAAATCATATAAATCTTTTAAGGCTCTTGAAGTTTCTGATTTACCTGTTCTAGTGTCTCCTAAAACAAACACATCCAAAGCACCTCTTATACGTTTGTTGTAAGTTATATTTAAAGGAGAATTGAAAACTAAGTCCATTAAAAACCATAATTCTTTATTTAAATATGGAGCTATATGACATTTAGCACTTTCATAAAGTTCATTTATTTTATCTCCTATATAACCATTAGCTTTAAACTTTTCTAAACTCTTTATGTATGTTTCATTATTAATATCAAACTCATAATTAGTTTCTTCAACTTTTTCAGCAATAGCAATAGTTCTTCTACCCTGTTTAGGATGAGGATAGATTTTATATGTTATTTCATAAATGCTTCCTATTTCTAAAGGCTGCCTGGAATAAAGTTCTATTGCAAATTCTGAGGCTTTCTCATCATTTTCATTAGCAACATCTGTCACAGATACTTTATATATTGTTTGTAAATTTCCAAGTTCACAGTTATAGTATTTTTGCCATTTATTTGGAAGTTTTAATTGATTTGCAATTATATCAGGTATTTGATTTTTTACAACTTTACCCTCCATAAGCTCAAGAAAGTTCTCTCTACTATTTCCTAAATACCAAGCTTTGGAACTCTCTTCTTCTTTAGGTTCTATAAGTTTAAATACGGCAAATTCAGGAACAGAATATGTTTCTGTGCATGTTGCAATTACTTGTAAGGTTGATTTAAGAACTTTTCCAAATTTACTTTGTTCAATATTAGCCTCTATTTTAGAAAGAGGTATCTCATATTTTGTTTTAACTTCATCAAGTTCTTCATCACTGTACTTTTTTGAATGATTTAATAGTAAATCTTTAAAATCATCATAATTTTTGTTATATTTTACAAAAAAGTCAGTGATATCTTCTTTAGTTTCAGTGCATACACAAGAAATATCTGTAACATATACATTTTTACAATGTGACTTTAAATCTTTATAAAGTTTTTTTGCACCTCTAACTCCTGCATCATCATTGTCATAACATATATAAACATCTCTATTTTTAAAATATTCAAAATATTCAGACTGCAAAGTACTTTGTGAGCCACCAGTTAAAGTTATTGCATTAAAACCTTGACTACGAGCCACAATCATATCTTTTTCACCCTCACAAATAACAGTTGCTCTATAATCTTTTTTCCATATATCAAACGGTATTATATCTCCAGAGTTTGTGTTCTCATTGTATCTAACTTTAGGATAATTAGACATTTTATTAATATTATATCTAGCTATATTAATCAATTTTCCATTTTTAAAAACAGGTGTGGCTAAACAATTTGTCATATAACCTAAATTAAGTTCATCTATTGTATCTTTTGTTATTTTGAGACTATTTAGCTTATCTAAAACATTTTGATTTTCTAATAAAGACTTATGTTGATTTTCTGACCATGTTTCATTTGCATTTTTTAGTGTCTGAATTGAAAATTGCTCTTTTAATAATTCCTCTTTAGATTTTCCTGTTATTTTTTGAGCAAACTCTAATTCTTTATAAGTTCTGTCACAAGTGAAACAATGAAAAACTCTCATATTTAAATTTATACTAGAGCTTGGTATTACTTCATAATACTCTATCTCTTTTTCTTCCCAAGTGGAATCATCAAAAACAGTTCTTTTATGTTTGAATGGGCAGCATAATTTAACATTACCCTTTTTATCAGGGAACATTGTATCAATTTTACCTTCATCATATTGTTTTTCAAGATAATTTTCAAAATATTTAATTTCCATAATTGTTCCCTACCTATTCCTATTCTAGTTTTCTAATATATCATTATTTACTACAATTAAAGGCATATCTTCCTCATGATATTTTATATTAGAAGTTCCTTTTATGTAGCCTGGTGTTGTCATATATTTTAATGGCTGAAATAAAGTATAGTGTCTGTCTATTTCAATTTTGTCATCATTTGATTTAACATGATCATCTTTAACAAGCACTATATTAACTATTCCAAATCTTTTTATAGAAGTTTCATCATTACTGCAATATAATACTTCATAACCTCTATCAATATATTTTTTATAAGCAGGCATTTTCTTTATTTCATTAGGAATTGGTGATGTAAATTTTTTAATTATACTATCTTTTGTTTTCTTTTCCTCATCTTTAAAAGATTCTGCAACTACTCTATGCATAAAATCTTTATTGTCTTTTACTTTTATATTATTACTTTTATTATACAAATAATTTGACATAAATGTATCTAAAATTTGTACTTTTGTTCCAGCTCCTATTTCAGGCTTATAGAGTTTACCTCTTTTTACACCCCCTTCAAACATAATTTCCATAAGTTCAAAGTTATCTCTAGGTAGCTCTTTAAAATAGTATCCACAAGTTTCATAATCAGGATGAAAACCGATAAACTTAAAATTTCTAAATTTAATCGGTTGTTTTTTAGTTTCTTTAAACAGTTTCATAATTTCCTCCTATAATCTATCCATATATTTTAAACATTCTTTTATTTTATTTTTAGTATAGTCAACATTATCTTTATTTTTAACAAAGTCTTCTGATGCAAGCAAATTTGACATAATACCTAAAACTGTAGATGCATAATGTGTTGTAAAGTCTCTCATAAAATCATCATCAGCTGTTGCTCCAGCCTCTAAACATTTTGCTAAAGCATTTTCATAACTTCTTATTTCATCATTAAAGGCATCATCTAAAGACATATTATCTAGTTTACCCAAAATATTGTAACTACTTTTTAAATTGACAAATGATGCTGTCTTAATTTCTGTAGGTTCCTCAATTTCTTTCATTCCTATTTTTTCTTTAAATTTTTTTAAATCTTCTAATAATTTTATTAAATCTTCTTCCATTATTTATTATCTCCTTTTCTTAAAATATCTAAAATTTCTGTTAATGTGTTTGTGTTTATTAGTAGTAAAGAAATGTAACACCAATGATATTCACGTTGAATTATACCAGTAATAAACACAATAGACACTAATATAAGAGGTATCACTCTTAAAATAAACTCACTTTTCATTTTGTTTCTCCTTACGCAAATGGGTCAGCTGTTGGAGCTGCACTTTCTTGTTTTGGTTTTCTTACATTTAATGTTGCATTAGAGCAAATTATTCTTTTATTAACATATATTCTTCCATCTTTTTCATTTTTATCTTCTTCAAGTCTTCCTATAAGGGTTACTTGGTCTCCTTTTTTAGCCATATCTCTTAATAGTTCGGCATCTCTGCCAAAAACTATGAAGTCAAAAAACATTGAATCTCTTTGGTTACCATTTTTGTCTTTTCCATTATATACACCTATTTTATCATAAGCATATAACTTATCATTACGTACATTTGTAGCAATATCATTTACTAAATTTCCTGTTATTATAATTGTATTCATACTATTCTCCTCCTAATTCCTTATCTATTTCTGCTTTAATATTATCATAATCTGATTCTTTTAATGTAGCTGTGTTAAGTCCTAATGTAGTTGTTACTTTAGCCATTACATCTTTAGGTACTCCACCTTTTTCTTTAATATAAGTAGCAAGTTCTACTTTTCTAGGCATGCTCATCATAGCCTCTTTATTAATTTCTTTAAGCACATCATCCTCAGGTGCTATCGCAGCTTTAGGTGCAGGCATTTCAACATTAGGTACAACTTTTTTAGTAGTTTTAGTTTCCACTTTAACTGGTTTACCTGTTTCCTCTTCAACTTTATCATTTTCATTAATTTCAAATAAGTCCATATATAAATATCTCTTCATGTATGTACTTCTACCACCTAAATTTTGAATAGGTTGGGCTGCTTGTAGGTTTACATTAGCTGTTTCTTTTTCTAGTTGTATCATATCATTTTCATCATCTAAGTTATAAACATCTAATATAGCAACTTCTCTATATTCAAAGTTTTCTTCCTCAGTAATAGTTTCACCTATTTTTTCTCCATTTTCATTAAACATAAATTGTGTTGTTTTCTTACTAGGAAGTGGAAATTGTTCTCTTATCATTTGATATTCGGCATAAACACCATATTCATTCATAAGTGCTATTGCTCTAGGCATAAAATCTTTTAATTGAAAGTAGTCATATTTACTATAAGTGTTTTTACCACTTTTACTCATTTCTTTACTTAGTTCCACTCTAATTACATTTATCTTATTTTTTAAACTTAATTTTTCCATATTAATTTACACTCCTAATCTATTTATTTTATTTATTATTTCATCTAATTTATGGATTATTTCTGACTGTTGCTCAAATAATATATGTATATATCGTTCTATATTACTATCATCAATTTTGCCAACATTTGCTGTATAATTTTTTATTTTTTCTATAAGTTTATTTTCATCAAAATAATGTCCTATAGCCATTTCAAAATCATGTAAATGGTCTGCATGAATAACAAAGTATTCCCCATCTGCTATAGTCTCACTAGCTCTCATACAATCATAAATTCTTTTAAATTCTTCTTCCATTACCCTATTTTAATTCCTTTCTTTGTCATGTATTTTACAAGGTCTGCATACTCATTAGGTGTACACTCAATATTTAAAGTGTACTTTTGAGGTGTGTCTTGTTCTCCAAATGGATCTGTTTGCATTTTCTTGTCTTCATCAACAAGTTCTTTCATCATAGCATCAGTGCCTTTTAATACCTTTTCTATTCTTTTAGATGTTTCTTCAAAGTCTTTTATAGGTTCTTTGAAAGCCTTTACCATAGCTTTTCTATTATCTTCTACAGTTTTTAAAACTTTTCTAACTTTAGTTCTCTCTGCTTTTACATCTTTAATATCTAAACTAAATGTACTAACAGCTTCATCAATAGCATTTCTATAAAAGTTATCAAGTTCATTTACAAACACTTCTACTTTATCTAAATCATGTTTAATAGGCTCTAATTTAGGTATATCTACTTCTAAAGTAATATCCAAACTAGGTCTTTTAAGTTCATTTAACATTTTCATCATCTCCTTTAAGAATATTTAATAATTTATCTAAATCTTCATTATACAACAATAAATGTCGAGCATTTTTTAATTCTTCTACATCATCATTTTCGGTTGCATATTTTATATATTCGATAGCTTTTTCGTTTCTGTTGTGTTCCACCATAAATGCTTTCATTAGTTTATCTGTTTGTAGTGCTTCTCTTAATTTCTGATTTTCTTTTTCTAAATTATTAATTCTATTGTGTAATGATACAATAGTGTATTTTGCTAATTCACTATCTGTATGCTCATATTCTATTATATCTTCTACTATTTTATCCATATTTTTCTCCTCAATCTTGCATATCATACCAATTATTATCTCTAGCAAATATTTCGTCTTGATACTCTGTTACTTGATTTTCTAAATCTTTTACTTTATTTTCTAAATCTATAACCTTACTATTAGCAAAATTATAAGTTATATGGTTATAGTCTAAAAATTCTATTAAATCTCTAAACTCTTCTTCCATTATTTCAGGAAACTCTATATAAATATCAGCACACTCAATTCCTACCATTTAAAACACCACCCTATTTTTAGGCTCAATACCTTTTCTAACATAGTTTTCCCAAAAGTCTACACATTCTGTCATAACTTCATTACAGTAGTCTTGCACATCTTCTCTGTTTATTCTACGAGGTTTTAGAAACTCCATATCTCTATCAAAATCAGCATTTTCATAGTTTATAAGTGGGTAGAACACTACAAAGTCTGCGTTAGTTGTATTAAAGTAGTGAATTGCTTGGTCTATATATTCTTGAGGTACCCCATTGGAGCCATCAGAATAATACCATTTAGATTTTTTAAATTGTGTAGTTTTAATTTCTAAAATACCTACTTTATTTGTTGCTTTCTCTACAAGTACTCCGTCTAAACTTGCTTGAAAATATGGTACAAACAAATTTCTAAACATTATATCTTTATAATCTAAAGTTTCATATGTATCTTTATACTTATTTTTAAATGATTGAAATATTATAGGTTCAAATGCATTTCCAAATTCTATTGCGTCATTAGTAATTTGTGGGTCTAAAAAGTATTTACTTCTATAAACATCTTTTCTAGTCCTCCACCTATTATGACCCATTATAGAACTTACATCAGACCCACCTATTCCTTTCATTCTCATCTCAAGCCATTCTTCCCTAGAGTTAAAAGATATTAGTTCACATGACTGACTAAAAAAGTTATCAGCAATTTCCTTAAAGTCCATTGTTTCTGTCATACTTCCTCCTCTATCTTTTGCATTTTTTCTTCAAAGAATTCATCATTAAAATCTTGTTTACTCATAAGTGCGTCATAGTTCATACCGTCTACACTATATTTACCTTTACTAACAAGTAAATAATATAGAGGTTTTTTAGTCTGTCCTACACGGTTTAATCTTCCTTTAGCTTGGTAAAACTCTATATATGAATCAGGAAGTGAGTAGAATATACCAATATAACTTTTCTTTAGCCAGTCTACACCAGTAGACCCACTTTTATATTGCACTAAACATACTGCTTTATCATTGTTTTCAAATACGTCTTTTTCTTTATAGCTACTGCAATATCTAGCACATGGTCTTTTTAGTTTATTTGTAATCATATCATATAATTGGTCTCTTTGGTGGTCATACATATAGAATATTACAACTCTATCATTGAAGTCTTCTAAAAATGATTTTACCCAGTCTAATTTATAAGTATTTAATTGATATTCTCTATGTAAATCATTGTTTTCATCATCAAGTGCATTACCTATCAAAGTTCCACTACAAAGTGATTTTAAAGCAACTCTTTTCATACCAATTTTATCAAGTACTATATCTTTATAAACTCTCTCACGAGCTATTTTATTGTATTTTTCATCAAGTTTTATAGGTACCATGACTTCCTCAGGTACAAGTTCATCATCAAGTTTTCTTTCATAATATCTAGCATACTTATTTACAATTAAATCAAGTTCTTCTGTATTATGATAACCTACTATTTGCTTAAAAGGTTTCATTCCTGGTATATAAACTAGTTTCTCATTACAATATTTTTCTTTAAAACTTTTTAAACTATGACTTTCAAGTCCTAAAAAGTATAATTGATTGTATAAATCTATATAACCATTACCCATAGGAGTTGCTGTAAGAATAGTTTTGTATGGAGTACATTCACAAAGTAATTGCATAAACTTTCCTACTTTTGTTTCTGATGATTTTATTTTATGGCTTTCATCAATGATTATCATAGTTTTATTACCTATTAAAAGTAAATCATTATTTCTCCATGTTTTTTCAAAGTTTATAATTGCAATATCATAATCGCCTTTTCTAAACTTTTCTCTCATTTTAGGTTTATCTAATACAATTACATCACTAAATGGAAACCACTTTTCACAGTCTTCTTTCCATTCTTCAACTTTAGCACATAAGCATATTATAAGTAATTTATTACACTTATTTTGTACTTGTTTTTGCTCAAATAAAGCTAAACTTGTAATTGATTTTCCAGTTCCTACATCCATAAATAATGCATTACTATCATAATTTTTTAAATCATTAACTATTGTTTTCTGATATGGGTATAATAAATCATATAACATACTTTTGCACCTCCTTAATTTTCACAATTCATACATTTATAAGTATTATCTTCTGTTAAGCTCATAGGCTCATTACAAGTAGGACATAAAACTTCTGAAAGTCTACAAATTTCTCTTAAAGTAGCTAATTTACTATCTTCTAAAACATCAGTATCTTTAAGCATGTTGTAAATATCTCTGATTACTGATAATTCATTTTCATTAATGCTATATCTCTTTTTTAGAGGTTTTAAAACAATCTCATCAGCTCTTTCAAAAATTTCAAACACATCATCAGCTTTATAACCGTTTCGTTCTCTTATTTCCTTAGGAAGAGTAATTCTTCCAGCTAAATCTAATTTTTTCAACTTTATCTCTCCTTTCTACAATAGAATATCACATGATTTTCCTATTGTACTATTTTGATGTTAAATTTTTAAAGTTTTTTATTTCCTCTTCAAGCTCCCTAACTCTAGTCCAGTTGCCCCTTTTTTTATTGTAATACATAGCATTTATCAAATTATGATATTTTTTATGTTCTTTATTATATTTTTTAGATTTTTCATTTCGTTTGTTTTTCTCATCTACAACTTTATTATAAATTTCAATTAGTTCATTACAACATTCTGTAGCTTTATAAGTTGCTATTCCTGATAAAAAGTCTATTGCTTTTGATAAAATTTTTAAGTCATCATTTGTTAGCATATCTTCACTCCTTTTATTTATAATTTTTAATAATATCTTCTAACTGACTTATAATTGCACCTATTTTATTGTATTCTTCAAATATTTTATCATCACTTAAATCACTATCTAATCGTTCCATAGCAAATCTTAAAAATTCAGTTGCTAATCTTAATAAATCATAATCACTGATGATGTTATCTAAGGAAAAGAACATGTCTTCTCCTAAATAACTATCAAAAGTTTTTCTTATATCATAGTCCCAATTATACATATAATCTACACTCCTTTACTTAATACTATTAATTTTTTAGAATATTTTAATTTTCTAGCAAATTTATCACGTTCAAACTCTGTACTAAAATGTTTATTAAATACTTTTTTAGTTTTTATAACATATAATCTTAAATATGGTTGCATTTTTTCCACTCTTTTTCTAAATAATCTACTATCTCATTTATAATTTTAGTACAGTCATGAGGTCTTTCATCTTCTATAAGTAATTCTTCATAAGCTATACTCTCTAAATAGCTCCATTCTTTATATTTTTTAGAGTTTCTATGAGGTCTATTTTTGTATAAAACATTGTATACATCTTCTAAACTTTGCTCTCTTAACTCATCAAAGCCTTTATTGTGTAAACGTGTTAATTCTTTTTCTTTATCAAAACCTAATACATCATAATTATTCATGTTTACACCTCTTCTCTTTTATCATTTAAATAGTTTTCTATCTCATCAGTAATTGCATTATTTAAACTCATGTTTATATTGTCCCATAGCCAATCATTATCATCAATTTTATCAATCATTAAATCTAAATCATCATCACTTATATTATAAATAAGCTCTTTGTCTTGATAATCGTTGCAATCATCATTTACAAAATTTTCTATATTAAATTCAACTTCGCCTTTAATAAAATCTCTTAATAAACTGATATTTTTTAGTCTTTCAATTACATAGTCAATATCTACTCTATTTTCTAAACCTTTTTCTAAATTAATTTTTTGATTATTTTCTAATTCTTCTATAAATTCTCTCATATTAATCAATCTCCCATTCTGTATAGTAGCTGTCTCCATTTCCGTCATCATAAAGCTCATTGTACTCATCATCTGTATAATGTTTATGTAAACACTCATCACTACAGTAATACTCTAAACCGTTTTCAATACAGTAACCCTCTGTCATATCTTTTCCACACTCACTACATATTCTTGGCTCTTCTTTTTCCACATAATACCATGCACCCATTGGGTTGTATTTTAATGTTACCTCTTCCTCGTTTATATGTTCTTCTAAAAGTTCAAATACATCAGCTGTCATTCTCATATTTACACATACGTCTTCATAATTATTTACTCCCATTTTTAAAATTTCGTTTGCAATTTCCATTTTCAAAGCACCCTCAATTTTTACTGGGTTTCCTTTTATAATTTCTTCATTTATAATCATTTTTATTACCTCTTTTCTAAAATTTTCTCATGGGTAAAATATACCCACATTCTTTTGTTTTCTCATTTTCTAATTTTATAACATATTTTGTGTAGCTTCCCTTATTTTCTAAAATCTTAATAATTGTAGGTTTTACAATCTTAAAAGTTGTTTGTAATAGTTTACCGTCTACAGAAAACTCATCATCAATTTTAATTTCCTTTTTAAAAATAGCTCTCTTTTTTAGTTCCTCAAAATTTACATCTAAAATCTTATTAAAATCGTTGTAATTAGTTTCAAAATTACCCTCAAAACCTGCAATTGTATTTTTTAAACAATCTTTGTTTTCCTCAGTGTTTTCTATTGCCTTATTTTTAACAATTATCACATAACTATTTGTATAGTAGTATTTATTATTTGCCTTTTCATATCTATAATAAAAGTTGTTTTTACCCGTTCTATGTGTATCACTTAACCTATCAAAAAATCTTTTTAAATTTTCATTATTCATTATTAAAACTCCTTTTCCAAAATACCATTTTTAAATAGTTCTTTTATATCTTTATCAGATAGACCCAGTTGTCTGAAAAACTCCTTTTGATGTCTTGTAGTTGTTTGTGAGTATTTTCCAAAGTAGTGATATGTTGTAATATTACCCACTTTTGTAGCTCTTGCCACTAATGTACTATAGCTATATAGCTTTAAATCTTCTACATTTTTATTAACTGTTTTTTGTACTGTAGCTTTTCCATAAAAACTCTTCCTTGCATCATATTCACAATTTAAATTATAAATCATATTTATTACCTCTTTTCTAATTTTCTAAAATCTTAATAACTTTATTTTCCAAAGTCTTCACATTTTTAGTCTTTAAAATTATTTTTCTATTTTCTTTTAGTTGATATATTATAGAATTATCTTTATAAATCACTTTTATACTATATAATACGTTATTTTTATAAAATAGCTTATCTGTGATAGAGTAGTTACTTTTTAATTTACTAAACATTTGCAACTCTCTATCACTTAAAACTAATTTTTGTAATACTTTATCTTTATTCATGCCTGATACCTACTTTTTCTGTATAAAAGTGTCCTAATTTATAACTCCACATCTTTTCGTCATGCTCCCATGATATAGTTGTGTTATACATAGATACAATTATACCTACTAAAATTATAATAATACTTAAATATACAATATCTTTTTTCATACATTTTACCTCTTTTAATTGTTTTCTAATTCGTTTTCAAGCTCTTCTATTGCATCATCAATAACTTGACTTAGAATATAACATCTAATCGTAACATCTGCCCATTCTGCACCTTTTTCCATTGCATTAAAATTTTCTTCATAACCAAAACATTCTAAAGCCTCTACAAGTAAGTCCATGTTATGACAAATTGCCTCTTCTGCTTTCCAAGCATTACAATAATAACTTCCACTTGCGTTTCCAGTAACACTATCACTAATAAATAAATCATCATATAAATTGTCTCTGTCTACATCTTCTAAATTATCGTAGTTCTCCTTTATATAGTCTTTTACATCTTCTTTTACATTTTCATAATAATCATATTTCATTTTTATAACCTCTTTTCCTTTTCTTATAAGGTTGTTTATAACCTTAAATTTAAATTTTAATTTTGTCAAGAATTTTCCTTGACACGTTCATTATAACATCACTTTTCTAAATTGTACTATTTTTTTTTAAATTTATTTTTAAAAAGTTTTGTTATTCAATTTTATAAATGCTTTTCTTCGCTTGCAACTAAATCATAACATATAATTTTAAAATTGTACTATTTTTTTTAATTTTTTTTATTTTCTAAATTAATTTTATAATTTTATTTTGTTTTGATTTTCTAAAAAAGTTGTTTTGCAAATTTACTTTTTAAAATTTTATAATTTTTTTTCTGATTTTTTATTCATAGTCTTTAATTATGAAGTATTTGTTATCTTTCAAACGTGAGTTTATATTGTCAATATCTTTAGATATATATTTACTTATATTAGTGTAGTCAATATCAAGCCACTTCGCAACATCTTTTAATTTACTACTATCGAATTTATTCTCAATATCAATAATATTGTTATTCTCATCTGTTACTATTTCATAAACTATAAAATATTTTCTCATTATAACACACCTCCAACTAATACATCAATTAATAAATATGCCCACATCATAACCCCAGCTAAATAAATAATTAGCCCTTTCACGTCTTTTTTGTTTTGTCTTTTGTTTTGTTTTCTGTTTCTCATCTTTCTTCTTCCTTTCCTTTCACTAAAATAAATGATATGTTTTTTGTGTCTTCTCCTGGTTGACTGATTAAATTGTATCATAGATTTTTGTGGTTGTCAATACCAAAAATGAAAAAAATGGAAAAAATGTAAAAAATGGGAAAATGGTATTGTTATATAAAAGATGGGTAAGGAAAATTTTTTTAAAAAATATGTATTTTATTTTATTTTTTTTTTACTATA
>ODAI014518770.1_pt1 | contig 46804 bp, 52 predicted proteins | sample 1539321 | NCBI WGS metagenome assembly ODAI01 (sample SAMN02144231, study PRJEB22623) | gut metagenome | biome: sheep rumen | host: Ovis aries | place: New Zealand
CAGACCGTCCGGTTGCCAACTGGTCGCTCGTTCGCAATCAACTGCTTTTGAACGATCGCCTCGCCGCTCTATTTGATAAATTCGACCGCTAATTTTTTCTACTTACACAATCTGCTTGACACTGCCTTCGACTTTATTCCAAAGTCAGGACTGACGACGGCGAAATTTTGACCGCCAAACAGGTTAAAGCCTTACAGAAATGTCTCTTGCAACGCCAAGAGGAGAATCTCATCTTAAAAAAAGCGATTGCCATATTCAAGCCTCCCTCCATCAAAGGTTAGACGCTGTTCATCGCCTTCGTTTTCAGCACAAAATTAAAACTCTCTGCTACGTACTAAACGTCAACCGCAGCATCTACTACAAGCATTTTTCTTCTGCCTAATCCGCCCGTGCTAAAGAGGACAGGCAAATTAAAACTTATATCCTCACTTTGCACGGCAGGTATAAGAAGCGACTCGGCGTCAATAAATTAACTCTCTTGTTGCAGCGTGAATATGGTCTTAAAATCGGGCAAACCAGAGTTTATCGCCTCTTCAAGTCCATGAACTTGACACAAATTTTTTCACGCAAAGTTCCAAACGAATCTGTTAAATCCACGTCCGGCGATTTTAAAAACCTGCTCAAGCGTAAATTTAATCCTGATGAACCTAACAGAATTTGGGCTAGTGACATCACTTACCTCAAAGTCGGCTCCAAATGGTACTATCTATGCGTAGTCATTGAACTTTTTTCCAGAAAAGTCATCGATTGTTTACTTTCCGACAAACCTGACGCAAAACTCGTTATCGGCACTTTCAAGAAAGCTTATCGGAACAGTAATTGTCCGCAAGGGCTCTTGTTCCACTCGGAGCGCGGGACTCAGTACACTTGCGTTGCTTTTCGTAAATTCCTCTACAATCTTTTTCCGCTAAAGGTTGTCCTTTTGATAATGTCGTTGTCGAGGCTTTTTCCAAATTCCTCAATGCTGAAGAGACAAACCGCAGATATTATTCTACCTTTGCCGATTTACAAATTTCCTTGTTTGAGTATATTGACGGCTTTTACAACCTAAAGCGTCCGCATTCTGCCATCGATTTTCTTTCCACTAATGATTTTGAATCTAAATTTTTCTCCTCTCTCTAATTTCTTGTACACTTTATTGACTATTATCCAATTTGCGAAAGTACAGCCGAGTACAGTTGAGCACGCAGTCGGCTTTATTTCAGCACTTTTTCTAATCGTAAAAATCAGTTAAGGACAACTTCATTATGATAACTATAAAATTTTCTTTCCTTAAATCTTTGATACTTCATAAAACGTAATCATAAACAGCTTTAGCAAAGCCGTCGTTTTCACAAGTATCAGTTATGCGCGGGCAAGCCGCCTTGACGCGCTCGACAGCATTTCCCATAGCGACGCCGCAACCTACTGACGTTATCATTTGCAAATCATTATCCGAATCGCCGATTGCTAAAATTTCGTCGTTAGCAATGCCGTATTTTTCGGCAAGAATTTTAATCGCGCTCGCCTTGCTAATTCCCAGTGACATAAATTCACAAAAGCGCGGAGCCGAACGAGTTATTTCAATCTGCCCGCCGAAAATTTTTCTGACAGCGGCTAATTTCTCGTCTGTCTCTTCGGGCTTAGCAGAGACGCTTAAAAGTTTCGGCACGTCTTTTAATATTCCGTGCAGACCGTCCCAGCCGACTTCGGTCGCCGTAACACCAAGCATAGTTTCATAAAATTTTGCACCGTCGCCGCGTTCGGGCACGTACAAAATGTCATTGCTGTAACTCTGCAAATACCAATCGCGCTCCTCGAAAAAATTTATCAGCGCGAGAACTTTTTCTTCGTCCATGTACTTTGCGTGAATCATTTCGCCAGACGAAGATTTTATAACTGCGCCGTTGTAGGAAATTATCGGGACGGGCACGCCAAGTTGCGCGGCAACCGGCAATGCGGCAGTGTGCATTCTCCCAGTCGCGATTATGACTTTGACGCCCGCCGCTATCATTTTGTGAACGGCTTCGATATTTTTCCCCGAAACTTTTTTGCCGGGTACTAAAAGCGTCCCGTCAATGTCTGTCACGAACATTTTTATCATTGCTTGCACTTCCTCTTTGCTACAAAATTACGCGCCGATTATAGCAGACATTTGCGCAAAAAAAAATGCCGCAATGCGCGGCGATGAAAAATTTTTAGCTCTTGCAAATGCTATCAATCCAATCGAAAAGTTCGTTTAAGTCGTAGTCGCCGCCGTGCCCTTGTCCCCATGGGCTGAAGAAATCGACGGTCGCGCCGTTATTCTGGAGTTTCAGCGCGAGCATAGCGGGGATTGCAAGCGAAGTATCTCTATCTTCTACGCCGTGACGTATCCTGAAAAATTCCGCAGTTGTAGTGTTTTCGCGCCCGATAAAGTCCATTGAGTTCATCATGTGAATAATTTCCGACGCGGCAAGATTATCGCTAAAAAGCGTCGTGGAAAAATGTTTAGGATTATTCCTGAAGTCAGCGAATTCGTCATTTTCGGCGGAGCTAAGGTCGAGTTTATCGAAGGCGGGCGCGGCTTTCATGCGCGTAACGGCGGCGGGATATTTTTTCAAATCGGCATCGACGACGCGACCATTTTTAATCGTGAGCCAATCGACGTTTGATAAATCTTTTCCGCTATCGATAGCCTTCTGCGCGGACTCAATATATTTTTGCTTGATAAAATTTTTAAAGGAGCCGTTGCCGTTCCTATCGAGCGTCAAAATATTTCCGTGTTCGTCGCGCAGTTTAAGACTGTTGACATAATCGGGGAAAGCGTCGCGCAGAATTTTGGAAACGCGAATTTCTTCCGCTGTCATATCAACGGAAGTTTTAAGGGCTTCGGGATTATTTGCGCTGTCGGAATTGAGCGGCTTATTTGCGGGCAGAGCACCTTGAATTTTCCCGCGAGCTTTTAAATCTTCGAGTTGCCACATTGCCTGAAAATATTTTGTTTCGCCGTAGAAAATCCATTCGTAAGCGGCGTCTGCGTGGTTGAGATTAGTTATCGGGCAGTAGACGCTTGAGGCGAAAATATCATCGCGTTCATTCGCCGCGCCGAGTTGTTCAAGATACGGCATATATTCTGGAGCGTTGCCGGTCGCGCCCAATAGAGCCGATAACGCGCCGCCCGCCGAAGTGCCATTAGAAATAATTTTCTCAGTGTTGCCGGCGGGAAGTCTGTTGCGGTTGTGGCGAATCCAACGGACTGCCGCTTTGTAATCGACGATTAGCGCGGGAGCCTTGCCGACGTGAACGCCGTTCATAGTTGTATTGCGTCCGCGAATTGCAGGACTGATTACGACAAGCCCGCGACTTAGCGCGACGAGTGAAGCATTTGCGCCGCCATTCATTTTATCATTTTCGACAGGCTCAAGAATTCTGCCGGACATGTAGCCGCCGACGCCGTTAGGCAAAAAAATTGGCGCGGTCTTGGCGGCGTAGCCGTTAATCATTCCGCCATGCAGATATTCGGCGGGAATGTAGACGCTTAACTTTTGAATTTCGCTTGCGAAGTCGCTGACGTAGGGAATATTTTCGTAAGCGATAAAATTAATCGTGCGTCCGTTGTAAGTCAAAGTTTTCTCGACGCCTCGACTTGGATTGAATAGCAAATCGTCAGCCGCCGCGCTCGCCACACTAGACAAGCTCAACATAAAAGCGATTGCCGCTAAAAAAGTTTTCATAGTGCATCCCTCCTAAATAAATTTTATCACGGCTTGGAAAATTTTTCATATGCGGCGGGAAATTTTTATGATAAAATTCGCGTGGGAGTTGGTTTAATGAAGAACTTGATAATTATTGGCGCGGGTGGTTTTGCTAGAGAAATTTATTGGCACGCGCAAAAATCTATCGGCTATGGCGTCGACTGGCGTATAAAAGGTTTTCTTGACGGCGATATAAAACTTGCGGCGGCGGATTATGAACTTTTGCCTGCTAAAATTCTTGGTGCCGTTGACAGCTACGAAATCTGCGCGGACGACGTTTTTACTTGCGCAATCGGGACAACTAAGGCGCGGAAGATTTTATCCGAAAAAATTTTAGCTCGCGGCGGAGAATTTATAAATTTGATTAGTGAATTTGCGTACATTATGCCGACGGTTAAGCTTGGAAAGGGCTTGATAATTTGTCCGCATGTGAATATTGGCGACAGGGCGGAGCTTGATGACTTTGCGGCGGTCAATGACATGGTAATTATTGGGCACGACGCGCAGATTGGGAAATTTTCTTGCGTTATGCCTCAAGCCAACATTGCGGGGAAATGCAAAATCGGCGCGGAAGTTTTTATAGGTAGCGGTGCGATTATTTTATCAAAAGCTAAGGTCGGGGACGGCGCGACGGTCGGAGCCGGTTCAGTCGTCTTGAAAAAAGTTCGGGCTGGCGCAAAAGTTTTCGGCAACCCCGCAATCGAGATTTAGGAGGGAAAGTTTTATGACGGCAGAAGAATTTATTTCAAAACTCGTCGAGCTAATGGACACGGACGCGGCGATAAATTTATCAACGCGCCTTTCCGACGTGGAAGATTGGGACTCGCTAAGCATGGTATCATTTTTTTCTTTCTGCAACACGACGTTAAGCCGCAAAGTTTCGCCGGACGAAATTAAAGCCGCGTTGACGGTCGAAGATTTATTTAAGCTTGCGGGGGGTGCTGCGTAATGGCGAACGCGATTTTGCTTGACGCTAAAGACAACGTTGCGACATGCACGGCGGCGGCTAAGGCGGGCGACAAAATTAAAATTCTCGGCGGCGGGGAAATTATTTGCGTCGAAGATATTCCGATTTGGCACAAAGTCGCACTTCAACCGATTAGCAAGGGCGATAAAATTTTCAAGTACGGCGAGATTATCGGCGAGGCGTCGATTGATATTGCGGCGGGCGGCTGGGTTTCTCACGAAAATATTTTCAGCGTGCCGCGTGATTACGAAAGCGAGATGATTTAAATGCAGTTTTGGGGCTATAAAAGGGCGGACGGTCGCGCAGGTATTCGCAATCACGTTTTGATTTTGCCAACGTGCGCTTGCGGCAGTGAGACGGCAAGAATAGTCGCAAGCCAGATTCGCGGCGCAGTCAATATCGTTTTCAACACGGGCTGTTCGGACGTTCAAGCCAATACTGAAATGTCGCAGAAAATTTTAACGGGCTTTGCGTGCAATCCGAATGTTTATGGCGTGGTGATAATCGGGCTGGGTTGCGAGACGGTTCCGCATAACAAGTTGCGCGAGAAAATTAAATCAATGACTAGCAAGCCGGTTATATCGTTCGGGATTCAGGAAGAAGGCGGCACGCTAAAAACGATTGAAAAGGCGGTACGTGCGGCACGTGATTTAGCGGCAGAAGCTAGCCTTCAGCAGAAAGAACTTTGCGACATATCGGAATTATTAATGGGGATTGAGTGCGGCGGCTCCGACGCGACAAGCGGCATTGCGTCAAATCCTGCAGTAGGCGAGCTTAGCGACAAGTTGATTGATTTAGGCGCGTCGACTTTGATGAGCGAATCAATCGAGTGGATTGGCGGCGAACACGTTTTAGCAAAGAGGGCGGCGACTCCCGAACTTCACAATAAAATTATAAAAATCTGCGCGGACTACGAAAAGCATTTGCTTGCGGCGGGGCAGGATTGCCGAGCGGGTCAGCCGACGCCAGGAAATAAATTCGGCGGGCTTTCGACGATTGATGAGAAAAGTTTAGGTTGTATTCGTAAGGGCGGCACCCGTCCGATTGTGGAAGTTTTGGAGCAAGCGGCGCGTCCGACAAAGCACGGAGCAATCGTCATGGATACGGCGGGCTATGATATTTCATCTGTAACTTCAATGGTGGCGGCGGGTTGCAACGCGATTATCTTTACGACGGGGCGCGGCACTCCTACCGGCAACGCGATTGTTCCAGTGCTCAAAGTTACTGCCAACGCGCAGACTTATTCTTGGATGGCGGATAATATCGACGTGGACTTGAGCGGGATAATTTCGGGCGACTTGACGATTGGCGACGCGGGCGAGCTACTTTTGAAAAAAATTCACGACGTCTGCAATGGACGATTGACTAAGGCGGAAGCTTATGGCTTTTCTGATATTGCGGTCGACCACGTCTGCAGATTCGTTTGATTTAAAGGTTTTAGTGTCATGAAAAAATTTCTAGCGGCATTGACTTTGCTAGCAATTTTAAATTTCGGGACGTGTTCGGCGGAAAGTGTTCACGCAATCGGGCGCGGCAATACCGAACGTAGCGCGATTCATAACGCAATGCGGGCGGCGATTGAACAGAAATTCGGCGCGACAGTCAATGCCAAAACGCGCACGGAAAATTCCATGCTCATTTCCGATAAAATTTCGGTCGACAGTGCGGGGCTTATTTCCGGATACAAAATTCTTTCCAGCCGCGTCGAAAACGGAATTTATATCGTAGAGATTAGCGCGGAACTTGATGCCGATAAAATTTCTCCGCGCCTTAGCGATTTGCAAAAAAAATCTCTGGTCGACATTAACGCCGATAATCCTCGCGTCGCAGTTATAGCGTTCGATTCAAACGGGCGGCGTTACGCCGAAATTGAGAACGAAATTATTTCCGCGCTCAAGCGTCAAGGATTTAGTCGGACGGTTGACCTTGCGCAGATTAATCGCGTGGTTCAGCAAAGAATTTATTCGGCGGCGGGTGACGTTGCTTTTTGCAAAACGCTAGCCAATGATTTTCATGTTGATTGCCTTGTCGTATCCGAAGTGAAAATTTTGCCGAGCGAAGAAGTCAACGTTTCTAGTCGCCTTATTGAACTCAACACGGGCGAGATAATTTTTGCGGGTTCGACGACTGGCGGCGGAGCTTTTATCGATAGCAATGACGTTTTGAAATTGGCGGGTCGCCGCGCAGGGAATGAAATTTCTTTCGCCGCGCTAAAGTCTGTCGCTAAGGTTGAACGGCATTTAACTTTGCTTATAACAAAAAATACGTTCGAGAAGCTCGGCGGCACTTTGACCACCGTTAGCGAACGCATTAAAAATATTTCGGGCGTGAACGATGCATTTGCCCGCAAGCTGAATACTAGTCTTGAACTTGATGTTGACTTCGACGGAACCGCCGCCGATTTTGCTAAGGTGCTTGAGTTTTTAGGGATAAAGCTTTTGGAAGTCAGCGCGAACTTTATTAAGATTTAGGGATTATGCCTTTTTCTTTCAACTCTTTGAACTCCTTATCGAATTTGATTAACCGTTGACGATAAGAATGAATCGCGCCGTAAAGGTAAGCGAAAAATGGCGTGTACTCCTTGCAGTATTTATATAACTCTCTGCGAATTAAGCCGTCAAGTTGCACGGGCGTATATTTGTCGTAAAATCTTTGCGTCCAAATCAAATGCTGTTGAATTATATAATCAATCGGCAACTGGCGATAATTCGGATTCTTGACGAAAAGTTCAAAGTTATTCATGAATTCATCGAGAATTTTCGTGCCCTCAATCATTAAATGCGTCAGCGCGTGAATTGATTCTTCAATGGAAACCATTTTGCGCGTAATCGAATTGGGGTTGTGGCGGTAAATATAAATTATATTCGGGACGCGAACGACACGCGGCGCAGTGCACATAACTTTAAAATAAAAAATAATGTCTTCGGAAGTCAGTAGGTTATCGAACTTGAGGTTCTTTTCCATGATAAAATCACGGCGATAAAGCTTGTTGTGCACCCAACCGAAAAATCTTCCCATGTAAAACATTTGCACACGTTGCGCAAGATTATCCGTCTCAAGGAACGCCTCTTTGCAAAAGCCGCCTTTTTCCTTGCTGAAGGTCGTAAATTTCGTTTGCGGCGTCACGTCGATAACTTGATTTTCGGGGAAATAAACTTGCTCAGTATGGACGACGTCGGCTTGAAATTTTTCGGCTTCGGTAATAAGTTCCTGAAGCGCGGTCGGCGTATACATATCGTCTGAATCAATGAAGGCGATATATTTTCCGCGACTCAATCTTATTCCGGTATTTCGCGGCTCGCTTGCTCCGCCGGAATTTCTAGGGAGTTTAACGGCTCTAATGCGCTGGTCTTTTTTAGCCAATTCCGCAACGATTTTCAATGTGTCGTCGGTTGAGCAATCGTCAACGCAAATCAATTCAAATTCGCGGAAGGTTTGATTCAATACGCTCCTAATGCAAGATTCTATATATCGTTGAGAATTATACATTGGTAAGATAACTGATACGCTCGGAAAGCGTGGAACACTGGCAGGCGGTTGAGGTTGAGCTACGGTTAGCCGCTTTGGTATCGTTGGTTTTTTATGACTTTTGATTTTCAAATTTCCTATATCCTTTCTCCAAGTGAAAATTTTCGCCAAAACTATATCACAGCGGCTTTGAACTTGCAAATTAAAAATCGTCTAAAATGATAGCTGGCTGAAACCAAAATGAAATTTAAAATCTTCCGAAAATTTGTTGACACTGAAAAAAAATTGGTGTAACATAGCAATAACTTGAGACTTAAGGTTCAAGAGTTTTAAAGAAATAGGGAGGTATTTTTACAATGGCTGTTAAAGTTGCTATCAATGGTTTCGGTCGTATCGGTCGTCTTGCGTTCCGTCAAATGTTCGACGCAGAGGGGTATGAGGTTGTCGCTATCAACGACCTTACCAGCCCGAAAATGCTCGCTCATCTTTTGAAGTATGACACCGCTCAGGGTGGCTATGCAGGCAGAATTGGCGAAGGCAAACACACTGTCGAATCCCATGACGGCGAAGGCGAAGATAACTACATCGTCGTTGACGGCAAGAAAATTATCATCTACAAAATCCCGAATGCAGCTGAAATTCCGTGGGCAAAACATGATGTCGATGTCGTTTTGGAATGCACCGGCTTCTACACCAGCAAAGCAAAAGCAGAAGCTCATCTGACTGGCGGCGCAAAGAAAGTCGTTATCTCGGCTCCTGCAGGCAATGACCTTCCGACTATTGTTTACAACGTCAACCACAAGACCCTTACTCCTGACGTTAAAGTTCTCTCGGCGGCATCTTGCACCACCAACTGCTTAGCTCCTATGACTGCTGCTCTGCACAAACTCGCTCCGATTCAAAGCGGCATTATGGCTACGATTCACGCTTACACCGGCGACCAAATGATTCTCGACGGTCCGCAGCGTAAAGGCGACCTCCGTCGTGCTCGCGCTGGCGCATGCAATATTGTTCCTAACAGCACCGGTGCTGCAAAAGCTATCGGCTTGGTTATCCCCGAACTCAAAGGCAAACTCATTGGCGCGGCTCAGCGCGTTCCGACTCCGACCGGCTCGACCACTCTTCTTTTCGCGGTTGTCAAAGGCGAAGTCACCGTTGACCAAATCAATGCGGCTATGAAAGCGGCGGCTAACGAATCTTTCGGCTATTGCGATGAGCAAATCGTTTCCAGCGACATTATCGGCATGAAATTCGGCTCCCTCTTCGACGCGACCCAAACTATGGTCAGCCCCATTGGCGACGGCAACACCCTCGTTCAAGTTGTTTCCTGGTATGACAACGAAAACAGCTACACCAGCCAAATGGTTCGTACAATTAAGTATTTCGCAGAACTCAAGTAAGATTTTCTAATTAGGCACGGTTAAGACAGCGGCTCGGCTCTTCTGAAATGTTGAGCCGGGCCGCTCGCTTTATAAGCGAGAGAACAGCGGTCGCGTTTGACCGTTTCGCACTTTGAACAAGTTCGCCGCGTTCGTACGCTCCGTTGCACTTCGCTAGCTTCGTAAATTTTTATTTTTGAGGAGGTTTTTTCATGAATAAGAAAAACATTCGCGACATCAATTTGAAAGGCAAAAAGGTATTCCTTCGCGTCGATTACAACGTTCCTATGGACGAAAACCAGAACATCACCAACACTAAACGCATTGACGCGACGCTCCCGACTCTCAACTATCTACTTGAACAGGGCGCAGCAGTCGTTATCGGTTGCCATCTCGGCAGACCTACCGAAGCTCGCGAGCCGAAATTCTCCACTAAACCTATTGCTAAAAAACTCTCCGAAATTCTCGGCAGAGAAGTTAAATGGGTAGAAGATTGCATTGGCGAAGTCGCAGAAAAAGCCGCCGCTGAACTCCAGCCCGGCGAAATTCTCTTGCTCGAAAACCTTCGCTATCACAAGGAAGAAAAGAAAAATAATCCCAAATTCGCGAAACAACTCGCCGCTCTCGCTGATATTGCCGTCAATGACGCTTTCGGCATGGCGCACCGCGCTCACGCTTCCAACGTCGGCATTACTCATTTCCTTGAAACTGCGTCCGGCTTCCTTATGGAAAAAGAAATTAACTATATCGGCAAGACCCTTGAAAATCCGCAACGCCCGTTCGTCGGCATAATCGGCGGTGCGAAAGTCTCTGACAAAATCGGCGTTATCAGCAACATGATTGACAAAGTTGACACGATTATTATCGGAGGCGGCATGGCTCACACCTTCGACAAGGCTAAAGGCTACGAAGTCGGTACTTCTCTTCTTGAGGCTGATAAAGTCGAACTCGCGAAAGAACTCCTTGAGAAAGCGGCGGCTAAAGGCGTTAAAGTCGTTCTGCCGGTCGACCTCGTTGTTGCTAACAAGTTCGCGGCTGATGCTGAATATAAAACCGTTCCTGTTGACCAATGCCCGGCTGATTGGATGGGACTCGACAGCGGCGAAGAAACTTCCAAAGAATATGTTAAAGACCTTGAAGGCGCAAAGACGATTATTTGGAATGGTCCTATGGGCGTCTTTGAATTCGATAACTTTGCAAAAGGCACGCTCGCAGTTGCTAAGGCTGTCGCCGAAGCTACTGAAAAGGGCGCAATTTCAATCGTCGGCGGCGGCGACTCGATTGCGGCTCTCAAGAAAACCGGTCTCGACAAGAAAATTTCCCACATTTCCACCGGCGGCGGCGCAACCCTCGAATATCTCGAAGGTAAAGTTCTGCCTGGTATTGATGCTATTGACGGCGTTGGACGCACTCCGATTATCGCGGGCAACTGGAAGATGAATAACACCATTAAAGAAGGCGTTAAACTCGTCGAAGAACTTATCCCGCTTGTAAAGAACGCTGAATGCCGCGTCGTTGTTGCTCCGACTGCTACCGCTCTTGCCGCTGTCGCAAAGGCTGTTAAGTCTACTAATATTCACGTCGCCGCGCAGAACGTTCACTGGGAACCTAAAGGCGCGTACACCGGCGAAATTTCTACCGGTATGCTTAACGAAATCGGCGTTGATTATGTCATTCTCGGACACAGCGAACGCCGCGACTATTTCGGCGAAACTGATGAGGGCGTCAACAAACGCGCTAAGGCGGCTTTCAATGCGGGCATTACCCCGATAATTTGCTGCGGCGAGTCCCTTGAAGTTCGCGAATCCGGCAAGTACATTGAACACGTCGTCGGACAGATTGATAAAGACCTTGACGGCTTTGCACCTGCGGAAGTTAAAAAACTCGTTATCGCTTACGAGCCGATTTGGGCTATTGGCACCGGCAAAACTGCGACTTTTGACCAAGCAGAGGAAGTTTGCAAAGCTATTCGCGAATGCGTTGCAAAGAAATTCGGTCAAGAAGCGGCTGACGCTATCCGCATTCAATACGGCGGCTCCGTTAAACCCGCTACCATTAAAGACCTTATGCAGCAACCGAACGTTGACGGCGCATTGGTCGGCGGCGCAAGCCTTAAATCCAAAGACTTCAGCGAAATTGTAAACTTCTAAAAACCTTCTGACTGCTTATCAGAAAGGCGGTGAGTATCATGGCGGACATCGAAAAGCGAGTTACGACACTCGAACAGCAGGTAAACAACGTACTAACTAAGCTTGATATGTTTATTGCGGAAAGTCGCGAGGCACGCCAAAGACAAGATGCTGAAATGCGTGAAATGCGTAAAAAACACGATGACGATATGCGGGAAATGCGCCAAGATATGAAAGAAATGCAAAGAAATATCTACGCGAAAATGGACAACATGGACGCGAAAATTGAGAGCATAGGCAATCATGTCAGAAATATCACAATCGCAGCAATGGTTGGTATCGGCGCGGCGGTTACAGGTGTCGCCGCTATGGTTGTCGCCGTCTTTCTAAAGTAGACGTTAGAAAAATATTCCGTTATAAAATTGAGCCGCCAATTTAGTGGCTAGTAACTAGTTGCTAGTTGTTAGGTTGGCGGCTTTTCTTCAATTCAAAGGAACTCGACATGAAAAAATTTTTCTTCGCGTTGATGTTCGTTGCAACGTTGACTTTAGCTAACACTTGCGTGGCTAAAGATATTTGGGTTACGCATTGGAATCATGAAAATATTGACATTTACGCAATGGACGATACAATCACAAGTAGTACGTCGAACACGGAAAAATATTTCAAAGTTTCAACTAAATTTATCCAGAACGGTCAACTTCAAAAGGTCGTGAATTGGACGTTTAGCAAATATCATTCCGATATGTGGCGTTACGAGACAAGCACAATGGACGGCACGCATACGACGGTTGTTATACCGCGCAGTCCGCTGTTCGAGTTCTGTATGAACAAACTTGATTGGTCTTACCAAATAAAAGATAATTATTATTATTGATTTAAAGGAGAGTGCAACGAATGGCAAAAATTAAAAACGCCCCGATTTGCTTAATTATTATGGACGGCTGGGGAATCGGCGACGCCCGCGACAACTTCAACGCAATTCAAGTCGGCAATACGCCCGTCCTTGACGACCTTGTCAAAAAATATCCCAACGCGAAACTGCAAGCTTCCGGCGAATACGTTGGACTTCCTGACGGGCAAATGGGTAATTCTGAAGTCGGGCATATGAATATTGGCGCGGGCAGAATCATTTATCAGCCGCTGACGAAGATAACCAAAGCAATTCGTGACGGCGACTTTTTCGAGAATAAAGCTTTAGTCGGCGTCATCGATAAAGTTACGGCTAGCGGCGGCGCGTTGCATTTATTTGGTTTGGTATCGCCCGGCGGCGTTCACAGCCACACCCAACATCTTTACGGCTTGCTTCAACTCGCCAAGAAAAAAGGCGTCGCGAAAGTTTACGTTCATTGCTTCCTTGACGGGCGCGACGTTCCGCCCAGCAGTGCCGCTGAATATCTCGCCGAGCTTGAAGAGAAAATTAAGGAAATCGGCGCGGGGCAAATCGCTACAATTTCCGGACGCTATTACGCTATGGACAGAGATAAACGTTGGGACAGAGTGCAGAAAGCTTATGATGCCATCGCCAAAGCCGACGCGCCGAAAAAAGAATCTTCCGCCGTTGCAATTAAAGCTTCCTACGATGCAAAAGTTACTGATGAGTTCGTCAACCCCGTTGTTATCGGCGACTATGCTGGCATTGGCAAGAACGACGGAATTATTTTCTTCAACTTCCGCCCCGACCGCGCCCGCGAATTGACGCACGCTTTCACCGATAAAACTTTTGACGGCTTCCCGCGTGTCGAAGAAATTGTTGGTATTCCCTTCGCGACTATGACGCAATATGAAGAAGGCTTGAATGTCGACGTTGCCTACCCGCCCGAAAGCGTCAAGAACGGCTTAGGCGAAACGATTAGCAAGGCGGGCTTAGCACAACTTAGAATTGCCGAGACTGAAAAATATGCGCACGTTACGTTCTTCTTTAATGGCGGCGTTGAGGAACCTTACAAGGGCGAAGACAGAATCCTTGTTCCCTCTCCAAAAGTTGCAACTTATGACCTTAAACCGGAAATGAGTGCGCCAACAGTTACGCTTAAAGTTGCTGAAGCGATTTTGTCCGAGAAGTACGATTTCATAATTCTTAACTTCGCAAATGGCGATATGGTCGGGCATACGGGCGTTATGAAAGCGGCGGTTCAAGCTGTCGAAACTGTTGATGTTTGCGTCGGCATATTTATCGCGTGCATGAAAAAAATCGGCGGCGAAGTCGTCATCATTGCTGATCACGGTAACGCTGACCAAATGTTCGATTATAAACTCAAGGAGCCGTTCACGGCGCACACGACTAATCCCGTGCCGATTATCGTTGTCTCTGATAGAGTTGCCGAAGTCAAAGACGGCGCACTTTGCGACGTTGCTCCGACACTCTTGACGCTCGCGGGCATGGAAATTCCTGCCGAAATGACTGGCAAATCTCTTGTCACTATGAAATAAAATTTTCGCGCTGAAAAATGTTTGGGTGACGATTCGTCAAGTTGAGTCGTCGTCCAATTTTTTTAGGAGATGATATTTTGATTGATTCAAATTTAATAGACATAGAAAATGAGAAAGAGCATTACGTTAAGCGCGGCGACCCGACTAAACCAACTTACTACATAATTCGGCGGATATTAGAAAGCACAGGGCTTTTTGCCAGATATAAAATTTTTGGGGAACATATTCGTTATGCGCTGTCAAACGGTTGGTTGCCCGTCATTGACATGCAAAATTATCCTAATCCCTATCTTGCGCCCGAAAAACTCGGCAAAGAAAATTCTTGGGAATATTATTTTGAGCAACCTCTTCGCATCGGGGTTGAGCAAGCTTACTCCGGCGAAAATATCATTTTGAGCGGCGTGGAAGCATTTCCGCAACTTTACGAGGCAATGTGTCTCCTTGAAAATCAAAATAATATGTTGACGGAGTGGCGTATGCTTGTTAAATTTGGGTTGCTTAAGGTAAAGCCCACAATTTACGACGAAATTATAAACGTGCGAAAGAAATTATTCGCGCCAAATGACCGCGTGCTCGGAGTACTTCTGCGTGGCACGGATTATCTTGACAAAAAACCTAAATGGCATCCAATCCCCCCCCCACAAGAATTTGCCGCAAGCACCGTCGCCGCCGCGTTTCAAAAATGGCAATGTAATAAAATTTTTCTGGCGACTGAAGACAAGAGCATTGTCGAATTTTTCAAGCGAGTGTTCGGTAATTTGTGCGTGACGCTCGACCGCGAATATGTCGATTATAAGTCGGGCGAAGATGTCGCTCTTGTTCGCATTGATAGACCAAACGATCATTTTTTGCAAGGTAGAGAATATCTCACTCAGATAGTGTTGCTGTCGACGTGCAATTCGTTTGTTGCGGCGCGGTGTAGCGGTACACTTGGTGTAATGATGATGACGGACGCATTTGAACACACGTATTTTTTCAACTTAGGGAGGTACGGATTAATTACTCTTGATTAGTTGGTGGTGGTAGGTATGCAGAAATTTTTTGCGTTGACGCTAATGCTTTGCATGTTGATAACGACAACGACATTTGCGGCAAGTGCAACCGAACAACGAGCGCAAATTAACGAACTTTCAGCCAAAACGCTAGAAAAACTTTATGCGAAATATCCTCATGCACGGCGCGTTATCAATGATTGCTACGCTTATGCGACGTTGTCTAATTCGGGCGTGAAAGTTTTATTTATCGGCTCAAGTCACGGGCGCGGCGTCGCGATTAATAATCGGACTGGCGAAAAAGTTTATCTGCGCATGAAGGAACTTTCCGCAGGCTTAGGAATCGGTGCAAAGGAATATAATTTGATTTTCCTGCTCAATACGCCCGATGCTTGGGAAAATTTCATTGCCGGCAAAACGCGCTTTGGCGCAAGTGCTCAATCCTCTGCTAAAATCGAAGGCGCGGAATATGTTGCGCCGGGCGTGTGGGTTTTCCAGATGTCGAATAAAGGACTTGCGCTCGAAGCAACGCTTAAAGGCACGAAGATTTATAAAGATGAGAATATCAACTGAAATTTTAAATGGGGGTTGCGCTTATGACTAAAAGAAATTTTTCTATCGCCGTGCTCGTCATCATGATTCTTACCAATGTTTATCTGATTTGGCGCGTCAACTCTAACACTATGACGATTGCTTCTTATGACGCGGGCATTTCTCAACGCACCGGCGTCGGTAAACTCGAAAGTTATTGGACAAAATATATCGGCGGGTCGAAAAATGCCGCCACGACTTACGAAGATAGATTAAACGCCGAAAACGATAGCACATATTCAATTATCGCGCTCGTTTTGCTCGATATTGTTTTTGTCGCCGTGATTTTTAAGCTAAATAAAAAAAATAAGCCCGCTAAAGTTCAGCTGACGCCCGAAGAAGAATGGGAAAGAGAACGTCGCGCTATAAATCGTAGACACAGATAAAAATTTTCCCCTTGAAAATGCTCTCAAGGGGATTTTTTTATGCGTTGAAGTCCCGACACCAACGCCGCAACTCATCAAGCCGCGAATATAAATTTTTTCCCGGACAACTCGTGTCGTTTAAGTCCCTGTGCCCAACAATTACGCCTTTTTTCATCGGATTTAGCTTGTATCGCTGACAAAGCCACGCCGTCAACAGTTTTAATGAGTCCATTTGCTCATTTTTTATCTTCGCAACCTCAAAATTGCCCGCAACGCATATTCCTACCGAATTTTTGTTGTGATGATAAGCATGCGCCCCCACCATTTGCGGTTTTCGCCCTTGCTCTATCCTTCCGTCCTTCCGAATCACATAATGATAGCCAATTCCCGCCCAGCCATTAACTTCTTGGTGGAATTTGTGAATTTCTTCCGCTGATGAGTCCTTGTCGCCGTCCGGAAAGCCTGCGTGATGAATTACTATAACTTCTGTAGCCTCTCGCGGCTCGTATTCCGTAAATTGCAGGAATAATTTCCTTATCGGCGGCTCCCACGTCTCTAAAACATAGTTTGCAAACGCTTTTTCGTCACTTAGGAACATTTCCGCCGCGCTTAACGCCATTATTTGCAAAAATCTTCTCCTGTCCATTAAATTTCCCCTTTTAAAGCCCTAATGCCTCAAAAATCGGTAATTGAACCCTTAAAAACCCTTCCGCCATGCTTTTTATGTACGAAATGTTTTCTTCCGGCGATTCGATTGCTTTTCCGTCCTTAAATAGCCGCTGTCCCTGCCTATAAAAGATTTGCCACGTCTTAGCCGCCAACTCATCAGCAGTCTTGCCGACGTTTTTGTATTGCGATAAAAATATTTGCTGAAAACGATTGACCGGTACGCCCATTCCCGTAATCGGGCTTGCTAAAAAGTTTATCGCGCTTTCAAAAATTGCACGCTCGCAAATGTGCGCGTTCAGACGTTCGCAATTTTTCTTCACGAGTTGAACCGCCGATTCACTTTGGCAGGGCATAATGTGATTGCCATTTACCAGAATTATTATCGGCTCAATTAAATTTCTAATATCTTTAATAGTATTTCGCTGTAAATATTCGTTAAAATTCTTCGGTCGATAGCTATCTTCCTGCAAAAATTCCAAAATCGAGCGATAATAATTAGCTGGTAAATTAACTTCGCCAACGTAAGTATTAAATTTCATCGGAACATTTTCGGCGGGCGTCATTAAAATGTAGCGCGTTCCCAAAATCTTATCAATTCGTTCAATCGGCGAAATTTTTCTTATTCCGCGTACGAAAATATCCTTTCTGAACTGCCGATTGATAAAATAATCAGCTGCTTGCTCTTTTACGGTCGGATTATCGATTTTATTTAGGAATTCGGACGCCTGCGCGGTGAAATTTAGTTTTTCGATAGCCTCAAGGGGAATAGCAGCGGCGGCGAAGTCCAATTTTGCCTCCTGCGAAATTTCTGACACGTCCGCGAAGTACATTAAATCCCAATCAAGGTTCAAATATTCGTGCGCAAGGTAATCCGGGTCATGTTTTTTTATGTGATCGAACGTTTTCGCGAAATTCGGTGCTAAATTCATGTACGCGGGCTTCGCGGCTATCATTTCTTCAGCAAATTTCAATGCCGGCTCAACTCTGCCACGCGCCGCACCACTTTTTCCGGAATATCGGTCGTAAATCGCTAAAAGTTCGCGCAAAGGTGCCGCCGGTGCCCAGCCGGGCAGGCAATTATAACTATTATACAACATTCCGCCCGATTTTAAGTGCCGACGCGCTATTTCCATGATATGACGACGATTTTCCGCGCTTATCCAACTCCAAATCCCATGCAAACCGATTGAATCAAATTGCGGCAAATCTTCGCGCTTTGAAAACTCCTCGAAACTCTCTTCAAAGAATTTTGCGCCAGATTTCGACGTTTTTGCCAGTTCATTCGCTAAATTCGCATGCGCTGGATTAAAATCCGTCCCAAAATACGTTCCTGGCGTCGCCGCTGCATGTATATTCGCCGAAATTCCCTGTCCAAAGCCTAATTCGCAATGAAAACTCTCTTCCGTCAGCTCCGGCGCAACTATTCCCTTAATTAACAGGCACCAACGCATAAAATTTGGCGATAATTCACGATAATAGCCGTATGTGTACGTCGATTTCGTGAAATATCCTTCGTTCCAACTGTTCATTCTTAAAACCTCCAAAAAAACTTCCCGCAAAGTTTACATTAAAAATTTTCCGCTGTCTATAATGGAGCTAACTGCAACTTTGAAAATTTTGATTGACATATTCTCCGCTTTGATTTACGATTTCGACGAAAAGGAGAGATTTTAATGGAAAACTACAGCTTCAGACCGCAAAGAGTTTGTGCAAAGCGCATTGATTTTGCTTTGGACGACGAAAATCGCCTGCACGACGTGAAATTTACAAACGGTTGTCCGGGAAATTTGCAAGCAATCGGAAAATTGATTGAGGGAAAGGACGCTAAGGAAATTTCTAACATTTTGCGCGGAAATGACTGCGGCGGGCGCGGAACTTCCTGCGCTGACCAACTTTCTATCGCTATCGACCAGGCTTTGAAGGCTAAAACCGCTTAAGGAGGAATTTTTATGGATAAACAAACGCTGATTGAAAAAATTAAGGCTATGGCGGCGGCTCCTAGCTGTTGCGCGGAATTGAAAGCCGTTGTTCAAATTTATCTCGACGCGCTCGGCACTTCCGGCGAAAAATCTGCCGCTCAAAATCTTATCGCAGAGATTGAAGAGGACATCACCGACGTTGATTCACTCGTCGCATTCGCTCACTCCGACCGCGCTAAGGAAATTTTCGGCGAAGAGCAGAAAAATTTCGCCGCTCATGCCGACCAACTCAAAGCTAGCGGCGCAAAATATTGCGATTGCGGCGCGTGCGTTCCTGCTCTCGAAATTCTTAACAACAAATCTATACTGCTCGGTTAAAATTGCATATATTTGCATTTTTCACTTCGCCCCTATTTTTTGCCTCAAAAAATAGGGGCTTTTTGTATCCCCGAAAAACCCGCGTCACAACACCATTTTTCACACCTTAAAATTACGTTTAAACGTAATTTTGCTTTTGACCTTCCAAAACGCCTTCCGACGGCATTAAAGGCTTTCAAACCACTAAAGAACAGCTCGCTTACGATTTAAATATCAAAATGCGTAGCATTTTCGCTTCTCTGCACTGGTTGAAGGATAAATTGCTGATTGATGAGCTTAAATTGGATCAAACTGTCGATTTTATGGTTAATCCCTATGTAATTACGAATGAGGGCGACCAAAAAGACCGAATTAAGGAATGGAGCCGCCGTGTTAGGCTCGCTGACGACTGAAATAAGCGTTTGCGCAATGAAAGACGCATTCGCGCTCTCAGAAAACAAAAAAATTAGCTCAAACTCAAAATTCCTAAAAAAAGCCCCGACTCGCCGTCAGGGCTTTTTTCTTTGACTGAAAAGATTTTTTCTGCTAAAATATATAACGAAATCGATTTTTAAACGTATAAGCGGTAGAAAATAGTTTGGAGGTTGATAATATGGCAACTAGAGAGGAAAAAATCAAGAAAATCAATGACGAGCTGGAAAAATTGAGCGATGAGGAGCTTGACGCGGTCGTAGGCGGTAATTGGCTAGATAAAATAATAGAAAAAACTAGGTTGATAGAAGTTATGAATAATCAACGGAATAAAAATACTGCGAGACCTAATAATAAGTAAAAAATATCGTCTGAAAAGCCCTTCGACTGCTCGTTGGGGCTTTTTTCGTTGACTGCAAGGAAATTTTTTGCTAAAATGTGTAACAAAATCGGATTTTAAACGCATAAAGGACAGAAAACAGAAAGGATCCTGATAAAAATGGCAACACGCGAAGAAAATCTTAAAAAATCAATGAGGAACTGGAAAATTTGAGCGACGACGAACTCGAAAAGGTCGCGGGCGGAGTTTTTCTTGGGAGTATTCGTGAGCTTGGAGAACCGGACGTAAATATTGATAATCAAAGTCGGATAATTCATATTAGGTAAACGCAAAAAAAGCTAAAAAAAGCCCTTCGGCGCATGGTCGGAGGGTTTTTCATTGACTACTATAAATTTTTTTGCTAAAATCGCATTCAGAGGTGATTAAATTTAGTCCAAGTTATAGCTTAAGCGAGTTTAAAAGCTCTGATTTCAGAATAACTAAGACTGCGCAGAAAAATGCAGAGGATTTAGGCTTTGAATTAGAAAATATTCGTGAAGTAGTATCGATAATGGAGCTAAAACACTTCTATAAATCAATGACTTCATATGCAAACCATAAAATTTGGCAAGATGTTTACCATGTACCGTTCCAAAACATGATTATATATGTAGAATCTACTAAAAATGTTATCTCGGAATTTACTTTACTCTCATTTAAGGAGAAATGATTATGGAAAATACAATTATTCACCCTGAAACCGGAGAAAAGCTTTATCGAGACGTTCGACCAAATGAATTTAAGTACAAAGGCGAATCAATTACTATGAATATGCCAGGTTGGTATCAAATTAACGGCGACGACGCTATTTTTTCTCAAGAAGATATGCTAATTCACGATAAAGCGTTGAGAATTTTAAAAGAGCGCGTTAAATCAAGGGAAAAAAATATAGAATTAGGCGGAAATATGGCACTCGCATAAAAAAATTAGCCCCGAATCAATTTCAGGGCTTTTTTTATGGCTATTCAAAGCAAAAATAAATTGCAAGCGTTCCTTTTCCAATTCCGACCGAAATTTTATCGCTATCTGCGCGGTTACTCGTAGCATTCGGGAAATTTTGCGGCAAAGTCGCGTTTTTAAGCTCCCAATGCAAATTTTTCGTAGTGACGCCTTCGCAAACGCTAGACATAGGCAAAAGCGATACTGCTAACGGCTTTTTATTAAATTTAATCGAAGTTTCTTCGCCGCCGCGCAGATAAATCACAATTTCGCGCTCATCAGCAAGTAAAATTTTACGATTTATCGCCGCGCAGGTAAAAATTATGCTAAAAAGGTGGTCGAAACGCCCGCCAAAGCAACCAGTTAAAATTCCGACGTGTTCGCCGTAAATTTCAGCGGCTTTTTTCAGCGCAAGTTGCGTATCTGTAAAATCTTTGTCCGCCGGATAGCTTTCAATACGAATTTTTTTAGATTTTGCCCATGCAATAGCAGAATTTTCCGCGCTATCGAAGTCGCCAAGCAAAAAATCCGGCATAATATCGCATTCTCGGCAAATTTCTATCCCTTTATCAATGCAAAACACTTTACGCCCGCCCAAAACGCTTAAAAAAAATTCGCGGCTGGGTTTTTTCCCGCCTGCCACGAATAATATTTCCTGCATTGCCTTAAAAGATGAAATTTCGCACTGTGGAAGCAACATTTTAGTTAGTTATGCCAGGATGAGTCATTTTTTCGGGCGACATGTAAATTTTAAGCTGTTCTTCGGTCAAAATGCCCTTTTCGAGGATAATTTCGCGAATCGGGCGGCGCGTGGCGTATGCTTCCTTCGCCAACATGGAGCATTGTTCGTAACCTAAGTGCGGAAGGAGCGCAGTGACCACGCCAACGGAGCTATCAAGCCATTTTTGGCACTGTTCGCGGTTCGGTTCAAGCCCTGTGAGCAATTTATCGACAAAAGTACGCGATGCATTCGCCAAATAGTTCATTGAACTGCACAAATTGTAAGCCATAATCGGTTCCATGACGTTTAATTCAAATTGCCCGTTCTCAACGCCCAAAGTAACGGCTAAATCGTTGCCGATGACCTGATAACACGCCTGATCCATGACTTCAGCGATAACCGGATTAACTTTTCCGGGCATAATCGACGATCCGGGCTGACGTTTGGGCAAAAATATCTCATTCAGCCCGCAACGAGGTCCCGAAGCCATTAAACGGAAGTCATTTGCCATTTTTATAAGAACAAGCGCAGTATTTTTAAGCGCGGAGCTAACATCAACGAATCCGTCGGTATTATTTGTCGCGTCGATGATATTTGTAGACGTTTCAAAGTTTTCGCCGGTAATTTCGCGTAATTTGCGGGCGACAATCTTAATATATCGCGGTTCGGCGTTCAAACCGGTGCCGACGGCGGTTCCGCCCATGTTTATCAGGCGAATACTATCGATAGCCCATTCAATACGGCGAATAGAGCGGCGAACGGCGGACGCATACGAGCCCATTTCCTGTCCGAGCGTAATCGGAACGGCGTCTTGCAGGTGAGTACGCCCCATTTTTAAAATATCTTTATATTCTTCAGCTTTTTGTTCGAGAGCGGAGGCTAAATAGTCCAAAGCGGCGGTAACGTTGTGACTTTTGTAAGTTAAGCAGACTTTTATAGCTGTCGGGAGCGAATCATTGGTAGATTGAGCCATATTTGCGTGATTATTGGGCGAAATAATGTCGTAACGCCCTTTTTGTTCGCCGATAATTTCCAAAGCGCGATTGCAAAGAACTTCGTTCATATTCATGTTAATTGAAGTGCCCGCGCCGCCCTGAATCGGGTCGACAGGGAATTGATCGATAAATTCGCCGTCGATAATCTCTTCAGCGGCCTGAACGAGCGCATTTCCGATTTTTCTATCGAGGCGACCGGTCTCCATGTTAGCTTGAGCCGCCGCTTTTTTAACTTTGGCGAGAGATTTAATAAAATCTTCGTCCAAACGGCGTCCAGTGATGGTGAAATTCTCGATAGCGCGCATAGTTTGCACGCCGTAATAGGCTTCGTCGGGGATTTCGAGTTCTCCTAAAAAATCGTGTTCCTTTCTCATGATTTTAGCACCTTCCGTAGAAATTTTTTATTACAAAACAGCATTAGCCAACGCCATACCAACTGCAACGCTAACAATGCATGTAATCAAGCCAGGAATTTGAAAACTATGATTAAAAACGAATTTCCCGATTCGAGTAGTGCCCGTGCGGTCGAAAGCGATACCGGCAAGCACAGTTGCATAAATCGGAACGAGAAAATAGCCATTTACAGCGGGAAACATGCCGATCATAGCAGGCGGAGTGATTCCGAGCGTAATTCCGAGCGGCGCGAGCGCACCAATCGTTCCCGCTTGACTTAAAATGACGGCGGAGAGCAGGAAAAGTATAATCGCGAAGACCCAAGGATAAGCGGAAATTAAATCAGCCGCGCCGGACTTGATAAAATCGATATTATTGCGCGTGAGGGTGTCGCCAGCCCAAGTTAAGCCGAAAATGCAGTAAACGCCCATTAAACCGTTACGAAAAACGGATTGTTCGATGATTGAATTGACTTTTACGCCGCAAGCGATAATCATGACGCCCGCCATAGCCATCATAACCATTTCAATGCACATAGTCATAGTAAAAGAGACCATTTTGCCGCCGAGTTCAGCTGAAGGGCGCAATTCGGGGAAAATGCCGAAGATAACGACGATAATTGTAGCCAAAAGGTAAATTGCGACTGCGCGTTTCGTTTCTGGGGAAAATTCTTTCGCTTCAGCGATTTTAGCCTTCTCATTTATGGGCGCGGATTCGCCGCGAGCGACTCTATCGAGATATTCTTGGTCTAAATTTAGTTCTTTACCCATACGAGCCGCCCAAAGTGAGCCGCAAACGACGCCGATAAGGGTTGAGGGTATACAAACGATTAAAATATCGATTAAAGTTACTCCGGCGGGCGAAAGAAGCCCGACAAGCGCGACGGTAGCGGCGGAAATTGGACAAGCGGTTATAGCCTGTTGAGACGCGATAACGGACATAGAAATTGGGCGTTCGGGTCTAACTCCAGCTTCTCTAGCGACTTCAGCGATAACAGGCAGAATTCCGAAGGAAATATTTCCGGTTCCGCACATAAAAGTAAAAATCCAGCTAATAATTGGCGCATAATAGCTAATTCTGTTCGGATTTTTGCGCAAAAGCTTGACGGCGATTTGAATTAAGTAATCCATGCCGCCGGACGCCTGCAAAGTGGCGGCGATAACAACGACAGTCATAATAATCATGATAACATCGATAGCGGGGTTGCCAGGAGCGAGACCGAAGCCGAAAACGAGTATTGCAATGGCAAAACCGCTTGACATTCCTAAAAAAATGCCTCCGTAACGCGCTCCGATAATCAACATTATCAAAACGACCGCTAATTCAGCCCAAAACATAGAAAAAAAACCTCCAATCTCTTGAAACACTGATTAAGAATTTTCAGACGTGTATACAAGATACATTGAAGGGGATTTTAGCGGCTAAAATAGCAAATGTCAATGCCGATTTATTGTTATGCTAACTATCAACTTGAAATATTTAAATTTTCGTCCAATCGGTCGCCAAATTCAGTATAATTTTAGCAATCTCGTCGTGTTTTTGCTGATAAGTATGCCCAGTGCGTTCGATAATGATAATTTTGTTAATCTGCGCGGTTTTCATGTGCGAATTTATATTTTTAAGGAAGCCGACGGGGTCGCCGTCCGTGAAATTGTCGTAGGAGCCGATAATCATTGCGCCGTTATGGGTAATTTGTTCGACTTGGGAAAAATTGCCGGTTGCGTTGTCCAAAATGCCGCTCAACCAATCGTGCGCGGTATTTGCGGTGCAAACGACCCAGCCCATAAAATAAAACGGCAAAATTTTATTTCCCTGCCCGTATCGAACTAATTTTTCTATAAAATCGCGTTCAGAATCGCTAACTCCGCTCATCATATGCGTTAAATTGGCGGGACTCATCAAAATAAAGTGTTCAACGCGCTTTTCGTCGTGATTTTTGGACAGATAATAAATAACTTTATTTGCGCCGAGCGAATGCCCAGCTAAAATGACGTGGCGATAATTTTTGGCGGCAAAATCTAAATAAGCGTCAATATCTTCGTCTGTGTAGGAAAATCTTTCATTCCACGAGCCGATAATTTCTTTTTCGCGAGTTTTGGCGTTAAAAGTTTCGATTTCGCCGAAAGCGTCGTTAGTTTGGGCGTAAATAAAGTCAATTCCGTGTGAGCTGAGGGCGTCGCCAATGTTGTAGTAGAAAGGATTGCTGTAAAAATTGCCGTGAATGCCGGTTATAGCGATGACGACGGCATTTTTTTTACCAGAATCGAATAAAACGCCGTTTAAAATGGTTCCGCGCCGTGTTTCGACGTTAATATTTTGCATTTAACTGCGCCTCCCATTGAAAATGCAACGGTGAGCGGGCGTACGGTAGCAAGCATTGCAAGAAATGCATTTTGAGACGCAATTTTTATCGGCGAGAAGTTTTTTCGGGAAATTTGGTTCACAAATAAGCGGGCGGGACAAAGAAATCAATTCCACGCGCGTTTTATTTAAAAAATCTTCCATAGTTTGCCGACTACGCCAGCCTCCGACGCAAATAACAGGAATTTTTACATTTTGAGCGAGTTTAGCGGCGAAATTGCCGAAATAACCTTCATTGACGCCGGCTTTTATACCGCCGACGGAAGTACCGTTGCCGCTGACTTCGATTGAATCAATTCCGGCGTCCGCGAGCATTTTGCAAATAATTAGGCTTTCATTTTCGGTTAAACCGCCGCTAGTGAAGTCGCTAGAATTGATTTTTATAGTGACGTGGAGGCTTGGAGCGGATTTTTTAACGCCATTTAGAATATCGATTAAAATTTTGGCGCGATTTTCGGTAAAATTGCTGTTAATTAGCGGGCTTATGAAGCGACTAAGGAAGAAAAAGTGTGCGGCGTGGATTTGTACGCCGTCAAAGCCACAAATTTCAGCGCGAACGGCGGCATCGACGAACATTTTTATAATATCGCGGACATTTTCGGCTGATAAATCATTTTCGGCGACTTCGACGGAATTTTTATCATAAAATGCGCCCAAAGCGAGCTGACTAATCGCTTTGCAGTCTTCAGCGTGAATAATTTCGACTAATTTTTTATATTGGGGAATCAATGTTGTTAGAAAGGCGCATCATGCCGCCGAAATAAAAATCATTGCTTGCGACGCTGGTAAAACCGGTGATAATCGCGCCGACGCCGCCTTTACTGCGTGCAGTATAATATTGAATAAAAATTTTGGCGAGAACGCAGAAAGTTAGGTATTTAAATGGAAAATAAAGTTTCATACCAGATTGACGCGACATTAAACGACGTAATCAATAAAAAATGCCCGATTTTATGCGCAATGAACGTAATCGGGTCGAAATGGAAGTTGCCGTTAATTTGGTACCTGCACGAAAAAGAAAATACCCGATATAACGAGCTGAAACGCCGCATACCGGGCATAACTAACTTTATGTTGACAAAATCTTTGCGTGAAATGGAAATGGACGGGCTAATTTTGCGACGCGAGTTGATTTCGGAGCCGCCAAAGACTGTAGAATATTCATTGACGGAATTTGGCAAGGAATTGATACCTGCGCTAAATGAACTTTACATTTGGGGCGAAAAAATCCTAAGTTCGCAAAAAAAATCTGGCTAAAAGCGGATTCATAACATTTTCTTCCCAAATATAGCCGGAACTGAACTTGCCGAGAGCTTTTTTATCGTCAACATCAATAGCGGTGCCGTTTATCATGAAAATAACGCCGTTTTGGGTGTTTGGAATGAAATACAAGCCGGAAATCAGCCCGTAAGCCTCGCCGCTATGCCCGATTAAATCAATTTCAAAGTCTTTACAAAGCCGCGCGCGACTTTTTCCGCCGATTTTATAAGTTCCGAGCCCATAATTTTCCATAACGCCGCCATAAGTATCGCCGTTAGGAAATTTTTCGTTAAAAGTCCAGTGCGGCGAAATAATTTGGTTAAAAGAGTCCGCGCAGATGATTTTTTTTCCGTTATAGGAGCCTTTATTCATAAGCATAAGCAAAACTTTGGCTAAATCGTCGAAAGAAATGCGCAAACCGCCCTGCGGAGCGAAAATTTCTGCGTTCGAGCCGATTTTATAGCCGGATAAATCGTTTTTCGGCTGAAATTTATAATCATCGACTTGCGGGAGCCAAAAATTTTGTTTTCGGTAGATAGTGCCGAGATTTTTGAAGGCATTTGGGCTTAAATTGCTAACTAAATAGCCGCCGTCAATATTTAGGGGCTTAAGAATGTGATTTTGCTGATAAATATCGAAACGTTCGCCGGAAACGCGCTCAATAATGGTTCCGAGCAGTACATAATTAAAATTGCAGTATGTAAAAAATTTTCCAGGCATTTTATCGGCGAATTTTGGATTTTCGTCGCGCAAGGAAGAAGTATGGCAAGCGAGCATTTCGACAGTAATAATTTTGTCGGGGAAATGTGGATTACGCAAGTTAAAATCAAGAAAATTGCTTGCGTCGTCGGATAAATTCAGCTTTCCGCGCTCGACTAGCTGCATAATAGCAAAAGCGGTGAACATTTTCGACAGCGACGCGGCTCTAAGCAGAGTTTTGCGGGTCATTTTTTTATTTGGGTTAATATGCCTGCGTCCGCCGAAGAAAGAATAAATTTCTTGGGCATTTTTAAAGGCGATAACGCCGAGACCTAAAATTTTCGTGTCGTTATCGCCAATCATAGCGGAAAATATGTTATCCAAAGAATTTTTATCAATCATTTTAATCATTTTTTACATCGCGACGATTGAAATGCCTTTTTCGTCGGCGAAAGCAATCATTTGTTCGCGTTCAACTAGCAAAGTTTTGCCGGCTTCGATAGCCAGAGCGGTTGCGCCGGCTTTAGCCATGTTCTCAATGGTGCGATAGCCGACGGTCGGCACGTCGAAGCGGTTATCCTGTTGAGGTTTAGAGACTTTCGCGACGACTGCGCCGCCGTGCGCCAATTTTCCGCCGCGTTCAATACAAGCGTCGGTACCTTCAATCGCCTCAAGAGCCATAACCGCCCGATTTTTTACAACGACGGTCTGACCAATATCGAAACGACCGAGTTCTTTAGCGATTCTGAAGCCGAATTCCATATCTTGGCGTTCGATTTCGGTTGGTTCGCGTTGAGTGATAGTACCTCTGCGCGGCATGAGTTTTCTAATCAATTTCGTTTGGTCGAAAGTCTGAATACCGGCTTTAGCGAGTTCGCGAACGAATGCCATCATAATTGTATCGTCTTTTCTATCGGGCAGTGACATAATAAGCTGAATCATGCGGGCATCAGGGATAACTGCGCCGTTGAATAGAAGTTCTTTAGTCACTTTGCCGATTAGGGTAACTTGTTTGATTTGATTCCGCACAAGGTAATTAAAAACTGCGTCGAGTTGGGCGACGCTGATAAATTGAAAATCTTTTGTGAACTGAGCGATTTGCGGGTCGCTGTCCGCCAAAAGTCCTATTGCATAAACTTCATAGCCGAGCTTTTGGGCGGCGCGAGCACATTCGACGGGCAATTTTCCGGTTCCCGCCAATATTCCGAGCCTATCCATTGCAAAACCTCCTAATTCCTAACTGCTTTTTTAAACTTTAATAGCGGGCATAACGGCGGCAAGCCTTCTCGCCTCAGCCTCGCGCTGGCGTTGTTGGTCTTCGACGAAATCGGGGAATTTCATATAAAGCACCGTCAACGCGCTAATTACTTCGTCAAAAGTTTCAGTTTCATGACTGCGGCGCGATAAAATTTCCTTAACAAGCGCGGCAGAATTTTCAAGGGTAATTTTTTCGCCGCGACGCCAATTTTTTAAATCTGTCTGAACGTATTCGCGAATAATATCGGTGCCCGCGTCGTCAAGCCTCCTGCCGTCAATCGCTAAGGCGTCTTGAATTGCTTTTGCTGTCCAAAGTGCCAACTCTGCAATTTCTCTGCTAGTCATAAAGTTAAGTTCCTCATTTCTCGTCAAAATCGCGCCGTTCGCGACAAATTCCGCGTTCCGCATTGCGCAAAAATCTTAAAAAGTGTTCGACCTCTTCGCAAGAATCAACTTCCTGCTCAATTACGGCGATAGCTTCCGCCAAACTCAAGCCCGAACGATATAAAATTTTATAAGCCTTCTTAATAAGCCGGCGACTTTCAAGCGGAACGCCCGCCCGCGAAATTCCAACGTTATTCAAGCCGACGACTTTAGCGGGGTGCCCGTCGACCAGCGTATAAGGCACGACATCTTGAACGAGTTTGCTCATACCGCCGACCATAGCATTTCGACCGATTTTAACGAATTGGTGCACGCCCGCCATACCGCCGATAACAACTCTGTCCTCAACCGTTGCATGACCCGAACAGCTCGCTAAATTCGACATGATAACATGATTGCCCAGCGTGCAATTATGCGCAATGTGGATATAAGCCATAAGCAAGCAATCGCTACCAATGCGCGTTTCGTTACCTTCGCCGGTTGCACGATGAATCGTTGCGCCTTCGCGAATGGTCGTCCTGTCGCCGATAACTGTAGCACTTTGCTCGCCTTTAAATTTTAAATCCTGTGGCATATCTCCGACCGACGCGAATTGAAAAATTCTGCAATCCTTGCCAATCGTCGTCCATTTTTCTATAACTGCATGGGGACCAATAACTGAACCGTCGCCAATTTCGACCTCGTCGCCAATCACGCAGTAAGGACCAATCGTAACATTTTCGCCGAGCCGCGCACTTTTGGAAATGACCGCGCTAGGGTGAATATTCATTGTCATTTTAATAGCTCCTTAAAGTTCGTCTCGACCTTTTAGCACGAAAGTAAAATCGGCGACGGCTACCAATTTATCATCAACGTAGCCGTCCGTATGCAACACGCCGAAAAGCCCGCGCACTTTGACAATTTCCGCCTTAGTGATTAGCGTATCGCCGGGCACGACCATTCTTTTAAATTTGATATTGTCCATAGCACCGAAGAGCGCGATTTTCCCGCGATGTTCTTCAGGATAAAGCATAGCAACGCCGCCGACTTGCGCCATTGCCTCAAGTTGAAGGACGCCCGGCATTATCGGATGTCCTGGAAAATGTCCGGCGAATTGCGGCTCGTTCATTGTTATATTTTTTAAACCCGTCGCGGATTTGAACGGGTCTATTTCCAAAATTCTGTCCACCAAAAGCATTGGCGGGCGGTGCGGCAAAATTTTCATTATGTCTTCGATTTCCAATACCATCTATATCGCTCCTTTAATTGAAGTCCGCAAAAATTTTCTTAGCAATTTGAGTGTTGAGCGCGTGCCCCGACGCCGCTGCTATAATATGGCAATTCAAAATTCCGGCAAGGCGCATATCGCCGATAACGTCCAAAATTTTATGGCGAACTAATTCGTCGGGATAATTCAGCTTATTAAGCCAGCCCTTGTCGTTGTAGACGATAACATTTTCCAAATTGCCGCCAAGCCCCAGCCCCATTGCGTGAAGCGCGGCAACTTCCTTTTCATAAGCAATCGTTCGCGCAGGCGCAATTTCTTTGGCATAAATTTCCGGCGTTATCTCGAAGTCGCCGTATTGAATTCCTATAAGCGGGTGCGGATTGACTGAAACGAAACTCACGCGGAAACCGTCATAGGGCAGAGCCATAACGAAGCGCACGCCTTCTTCGCCGTCGACGCGGTAAATTTTATCGACGCGGATAATTTTGCGCTCCTTATTCTGTTCAATAAGTCCAGTAGCTTGAATCATTTTGAAAAAGTCAATCGAATTGCCGTTTAGGACGGGCGGTTCTTCGGCGTCGAGTTCGATTTCGCAATTATCGACGTTGCAAGCATTGAGCGCACTCATCAAGTGTTCAATCGTGAAAACTCTTGCGCCGTTCTCTTCTAAAGTCGTTGCTCTAAGTGTCGCCGTCACGTTAGCGGCGTTCGCGTGAATCTTCGGACGAGTGGGCAAATCCGTCCTAAAAAAAATTATCCCGCTGTCAACGTCCGCAGGTTTCATAACGAGCCGAACTTCTTTGCCCGAATGCAAACCCACGCCGACGCAGGAAATTTTATCTTTTAAAGTTCGCTGTCTTTGCAACACTTGACCTCCCTTCAGAAAAAATTCGCAGTTATTATATCATTAATCCCTTTTAACGTCGACAAATTTTTATAGCAAATTTTAACCTAAGACGCGCTGAATTTCATCAAGCGTAGTAAAACCTGCGCGGACTTTTTCTAATGCGTCGTCGGATAAAATTTTCAAGCCGTTATCAAGTGCGTAAGTTCTAATTTCGTCAAGGTCGCGGCTATTTAGAATCAGACTGCGCAAATTTTTATCGACGCGCAAAATTTCATGAAGAGCAATTCGCCCGCTGTAGCCCGTGCCCCTGCAATATTCACAGCCAACCGCCGTAAACGTTCCGTCGGAAGAAATTTTTTTGCAATGCGGACAAAGTCGCCTAACAAGCCGTTGCGCAACTACGCCGTTTAACGTCGCCGCCAAAAGGTACGGTTCAACGCCCATTTCTAGCATTCGGAAAAGTGCACTGCATGAATCGTTAGCGTGTAGCGTCGTGAAAATCAAATGCCCAGTCAGCGCGGCGCGTACTGCAATTTTAGAAGTTTCAGCGTCGCGAGCTTCGCCGACCATTAAAACATTGCAATCCATGCGCAACATTGCCCGCAAGCCCGCCGCGAACGTCAAGCCCGTTTTCTCATTGACTTGCACTTGACTAATTCCTTCTACGTGCTGTTCTATCGGGTCTTCAAGCGTCATTATCGAACGCGAAGGCTGATTGAGTTCGCGAAGTGAGGCGTAAAGCGTCGTTGATTTGCCGGAGTTCATTGGTCCAGTTAAAATTATCATGCCTGCCGCCGCATTTATCATTTGCCGGAAAAATTTTTCGTTCGTCGCCGTGAAGCCTAAATCTTTTAAGCTATGCAGTTGGAGCGAAGAATCCAATAATCTTATCGTTAAACTTTCCGCGCCAAAGGACGGCATACTTGCCACGCGCATTTCAACGTTGCCGAATTGAATTGCGCCGTCAAGCGGCAAAAATGCGGCTGTCGTATCCATTCGCGCCAAAATTTTTATTCGGGAAGTCAGCGGCTCCGCCAAATGCATGGGCAACGGCTGATGAAGTTCTTGTAAGTGTCCGTCTATTCGGTAGCGCACGCGCAACGATTTTTCAAATGGCTCAATGTGCAAATCGGACGCCCTTATTTTTATCGCGAAGTCGAAAATTAAATTGACCAGTTCGACAATCGCCCGCGATGAACTTCCCGCAAAGTTATGTCGTTCCCTGTGAATCAATTTCCTTAACTGCTCGTCGAAGTCTTTCATTATGCCGCTCCTTGTGAATCAAAAATGTTATCCGTTAAGTCGAGGCAAATTTGTATTGTCGCTCATGAAAATAATTTCAGTTTCGATTTCGCGATTAATACCCGCAATCAATTTCGTAAGAGAAGTGCGTACGCGCTCATTAGCCTTTTGTAAAATCCCGTCAGAAATTAAATGCCGCTCCATATCGTCAAGATTTTGTTGAAGTTCGCGATTGTATTTCTCAATGTCAACGGCGCGAGAAAAAATTTCTGCCTTAACCTTTTCGGGCTTAACAGTTTCGGGTAGCTCGTGAATCCGCAAAATTTTTACAGACGGAATGACAATCTTGATTTTATTGCTGTAAGAATCTTGCGCGTAAATGGCGCGGCTCATATCGCAACCGCAAACCACTTCGCCGGCATAATTAATTTTGATTTCGTTGTTTGTAAAAGGCATACTCAAGCCGAAAATTTTTCTGTCGTCGTGATAGATAAATGACGAAGTGAAAGTTTGCTTGAGGACGCCGAATTCAGCGATATTTTCTAGCTTGTGGAGGATAATAACTTGCAATTCTTGCGCGCTAATTCGTTGCGAAGTGGGCGGGAGGCTCTGCGCAGTTGAATCGGTCGGTTTCGATAATAGACTTTTTATTTTATCCACAGTCAACAAGCCGGTCACGCCGCCGAGTATCGTCACGAACAAAAGCGTAGCCATAACGGCAAAAAATGCGTCCATTAAAAATCCCTCCGCCCGCGTCGCAGATTTTTATTTTGTGCTCAAATATTTTTCCAAAGTTTTCCGCATGATTTCCATATCAGGAATTTCGCCCGTGTAAAGCCGATAAGACTCTTTGCCCTGCAACAAAAGCATTGAAAGCCCGTCGAGCGTCGGGAAGCCGAGTTCCTTTGCGGTGCGGAGCAATTTCGTTTCAATCGGATTGTAAATTATGTCGTAGACAAGTGCGCCTTCCGGCAAAAGTTTTAAGTCAATGGGCGGCATATCATCGACTTGCGGGAACATGCCAAGCGGCGTCGTGTTTATTAGTATGTCTGCTGTCTGCAACATGTCTTTAAATTCGTCCGAATGCCAATCGAATCCTTCGGCGTGTCCGTAGGGCAGGAAGTCATTCGCTAATGCCTGCGCCTTTTGCGGGTTGCGTGCACCTATCGTTATGAATTCCGCCTTTTTCTTGCAAAGCCCCCATAAAATTGCGCGAGCCGCTCCGCCCGCCCCCAACATTACCGCATGACAATCTTCCGGCAAAAAATTCGCTTCAGCCAATGCCGCCAAAAATCCGGAAACGTCCGTATTGTAGCCCGTCAACATTCCGCCATCATTTACGACAGTATTTACCGCGCCGATTACCATTGCATCAGAGTCAATCGCGTCGAGATATTTTGAAATGGTCGTCTTGTGCGGAATCGTCACGTTGACGCCGCGAAAACCTAAGCCCCTTATCCCTTCGACCGCCATAAACAATTTGCCTGCCTGTATCGACAATGGAATATAATTGTAATTCGGGAAGCCCGCCGCCTTGAATGCCGCCTCGTACATTTGCGGCGAAAGCGAATGCCCCACAGGATGGCCCAATATGCCAAAATTTTTTATTTCTAAAGAACCCATTTGAAAAGCTCCTTTCAGTTCAAATTTAACACGGCGCAATTTTATCACAAGCGCGAACGATTAACAATCTGCGGCACTTTTAAAAAGTGCCCAAACAGTTGACGCGATTGACCGCCCGATAAATTTAACATTGTCGCCGCGTTCGTACGCTTCGCTGCGCTACGCTAGTTTCGCTAAACAATAAATTGGAATAAGATAGAGGTACCACGCGGCAAAAATTGATTCTGGCGGCGCGTTGATTAACGTTAGAGGAACCGCGCTTGATATTGCCCACGGAATTAGCGGAGAAATTACTACGGCGGAATTTTCTAAATGAATCGCGAAAACTTCTGCGCAGGGTTCGACATTCTTGCAAAGTTGGTCGGTCAACATGATTGAAAGCGTTTGGTTGCAAGTTATCATGCTCGTTAAAGTTGCCGCCGTCAAAATACTCACGAACGGCGAAAATTTTTTGCTCAGCTTAATCAAGAAAGCTTGTATGCGATTTAGAAAGCCCGTTGCTTGAAAAATCCCCGCGTAACAACTCGACAAACATAAAATAGCGAAAACATTTGCCATTGAGATAACGCCGCCGCCACTCAAAATTTTTACAAGCTCTGCGTCGTCGGGATAAAAGCCCAGCACGGAAATTTTTATCAGCTCGCCTAAAGTTTCGCCTTGAATAACAATCGCAATCACCGCGCTTGCTAAGATACTCGCGCTCATCATTATTTGAACTCGCAACCGTATCAGCGACAAAACCACAATTAAAATTGCCGGAATTAGAACGCCGAAATTTATCGTGAACGTTCGCGAAAAAATTTCCTTAGCGTCAATGTTTGCAACTCCTTCGCCCGCGAAAAATATTCCCGTTGCTAAATAAAATGCGCTTGCTAAAATCAGCGGGATTATCGAAGTTTTTATCATGCCAACCAAATTTTTAAAAATATCTGTGCGTGTCAGCGTCGCCACGAGTAATGCGCTTGTCGACATTGGCGAACACCTGTCGCCTAAATAACAACCCGATAAAATCGCACCGCCCGTCAGCCAAATCGGGACGCCTAAACTTTCTGCAATCGCCGCGCAGATAACGCCCATTGTTGCGCCCGTTCCAAATGCCGTCCCGGTCAACGTCGAAATTAATCCGCAAAGCCAAAACGTCATCAGTAAAATTATCGACGGCGTAAAGAAATCCGCTGTGTAAAAAATTATCGCGGGGATAACGCCCGCCGCCCGCCAATATGCCGTGATTATTCCGATAAGTAAAAGCGTTATCAGAATCGGCTTAATCGTTCGGACGCCCGCGCCCCACATTGTCAAAATATTTTGCGGTGTGTGTCCGCCTTCATGAGCGTACAGCGAAAAAATTATCAGCCCGAAAGTCAACGCGAATAAAATCGATTGCCCCGCCCATATGCAAAGCATTAACGCCGCCGAAAATATCGCCATTAAGAAAAGTTCAGTCATTTCAATCAACCTCGCCGCAATCATAACACCGTTAAAAACTTTTGCAAATAAAAATTGTGCTAAAAATGCTATGCTAGCGTAGCGCAGCGGAGCGTTCCGGCGCGGCTTAAACGTTAAAATTATCGGACGACAAATCGCGACCGCTGGGTCAAGCGTCACGCTTGCTTGACGGCAAAATATTATTATGTTAAACTGCGTGGCAATCTTAACTGCGGCGCAGTTCGTCGACACTCCGACGCGGACTTCGCCGTTGGAAAAAATTCTACGCAGGAGGACAAATGACATGTTGGACAAACAAGCAAAACAGGAGATTATGGAAAAATTCGCAATGCACGAGGGCGACACTGGCTCACCGGAAGTTCAAATCGCACTTTTGACGGCGCGCATTTCCTACTTGACCGAGCACCTTAAGGAGCACAAAAAGGATCATCATTCGCGTCGTGGGCTGTTGAAAATGGTCGGGCAACGCCGCCGCCTTTTGAGCTATCTCAGTAAGAAAGATATTAAACGTTACCGCGAAATTCTCGCGCAACTCAATCTCCGTAAATAATTTTTATACGATACGTTTTTTCATTCCTAATTCCTCATTCCAAATTCCTAATTGAATTTGCGGCGGGGGATTTTTTTTGTTATCATGTGGAAAATTTTATAGGGAGAAATTTTTATGTCAAATGTCGTGACGATAACGGGCGTGAAAAAACTTTACAAAATGGGCAGTGAAATTGTCGCCGCGCTAAATGGCGTCGATTTAAAAATTGATTCAGGAGAATTCGTCGCGCTCATGGGTCCTTCGGGTTCTGGCAAGTCAACGCTCATGAATATTCTGGGTTGTCTCGACCGTCCGACCGTCGGTTCATATAAATTGCTTGGGCAGGAAGTCAGCCACCTTTCCGACGACGAACTTGCTAGAATCCGGAATAAAACTATCGGCTTTGTCTTCCAAAATTTTAATCTCCTGCCTAAGCTGACGAGTTTAGAAAATGTCGCGTTGCCGGCGGTTTATGCGGGCGTGAATACTAAGGAAAGACTTTCTATGGCAATGGACGCGCTGAAAAAAGTTTCGCTTGCCGACCGCGCAGAACATTTGCCCAGCGAACTTTCCGGCGGTCAACGTCAACGTGTCGCAATCGCCCGCGCAATCGCTATGAAACCGTCAATCATTATGGCGGACGAGCCGACCGGCAATCTTGATACTAAATCGACCGGCGAAATTATGGAAATTTTCCGCGACCTTCACGCAACCGGCTCAACGATTATTTTAGTCACGCATGAACCCGACATTGCGCAAGCCGCCGACCGTCAAATTCTCGTCAAGGACGGGCAAATCGTCAAAGACATTACCAAAGATTCCCACGAAATTATTGACATTGTTTAAGGAGGAAAATTCATGGACGCGCCAAAAATTTCTGTACTCATTCCCATGTACAATCGCAAGCATTACATTGCGCAAGCCATTGACAGCGTACTTATCCAGACGTTTCAAGACTTTGAAATTATAGTTCGCGACGATGGCTCAACTGACGGCTCGGCTGATTTTGTCGCGGAAAAATACGCCGCTGAAATTTCTTCGGGCAAAATTAAACTCCGCCGCAATGAAAAAAATCTCGGCGAGTTTCCGACCGATAACAGACTTTTACGCGAGGCGACCGGCAAATATATAATGATTCTGCACAGCGACGATTTATTTTTGCATCAAGCCCTTGAGCAAATGTACGAAGCCGCCGAATATTTTAATACTGATGTTGTTCACACTGGAGTATTTTTGGAGTCGCAAAAAGACGGCGTGATAGATGAAAAGACGCAATTTAAAATTATGTGCTGGGAAAATCGCACGGTAAAAAATTTTGAAGTCGTATCAAACGAGCCCGAACAGCGATTTTTTGAGTGGACGACGAGCGATACTTTCATTGACGCGCCGTATAATATCTTCAAGCGCAAATTTCTTTTGGAAAACAAAATATTTTTCCCAGAGCATTCTGGCAATTTGCTTTTCTGTTTGCATTGGCTTATGAAGGCAAAAATTTATGTGAAGTCGCCCGATATTTTTTATATCAATCGTGATTCGCCCGACTCTCAGACCAATGACAAAACAGCGATTTACGAAAGGACTAGGAAAAATCTCCTTTGCATGTTCGATTCGCTAGATTACTTGGAGAAAATTTTTAAGAGCGTCGATTTCTTTAAGGATAACGCCGCGACGCAATACACGGCAAAAGCAATGTTCTTTGCTCGATTTGATAGCTTTGAAATTTCTCGATTCAATCTTTATGAGAATGGCATTACACCTGAACTTCACCGAGTGGTTGAACGTGCGATGAAGGATTGTTTTGGCGAGCAGGCGGATTATGTGACATTTCTTTTTCACAAAGTGCATTGTCTGGAGTCCGGAAAGAATTATTTTGAGATAAACACTCTTAAGGAGGAAAATTCATGGACACACCAAAAATTTCTGTACTCATTCCCATGTACAATCGCAAGCATTACATTGAGCAATGCATTGACAGCGCATTGAATCAAACTTTCCAAGATTATGAAATTATCATTTGCGATAACGATTCAATTGACTGTTCGGCTGATTTCGTTGCAGAGAGATATGCCGCAGAAATTTCTATAGGAAAAATTAAACTTCTTCGCAATGAAAGAAATATGGGTGGTACATTTAATACTAATAGACTTTTGCGCGAAGCGTCTGGCAAATACGTAATGATTCTTCATAGCGACGACATGTATTTGCCGCATGCCCTTGCCCACTTGTACGAAATTGCCGAGCATTTTAACGCCGATGTTGTTCATGAAGCTAGATTTTTAATCACAGCTCCCGACGGCATTATTGAGGAGGGAACAAAACTAAAAATTAATTCTCATGACTTCCACCAAGTGGATAAACCTGAAGTTATGTCTGACGACCCGATTGAGCGTTTCAAAGAATGGCATTTAAGCGGAACTTTCATGGACGCGCAATATAATATTTTTAACAGAAATTTTCTGACAGAAAATGATTTACGATTCCAAGATTTTGAATCGCACACACTTTTTGCTTTGGAATGGATTATGAAAGCTAAAGTTTTCGTCAAAACCCCCACGCTTTGTTACATTTGCCGTAACTCGCCAGACCAAGATACCCACTCAAAATTTCCGCCCGAACGTGTTGCAAAACTTATTTGTGATTACATTAAACTTTCTCGGTATCTCGACGAATTCTTTGCTAACGAAGACTTTTTCAAGGGCAATCCGGAATTACAATATCTTACGCAAAGTCATTTATTTACCGTTTCCGAGAACTTTTGGATTGTCAGAAACAGAGTTTACAAAGACGGAATTACACCCGAACTTCATCGCGCCGTTGAAAGTGCCTTCAGAGAATATTTCGGGAAGGACGCGCCTTTGCCGACTTTCCTTTATCATTGGATTCACGCCGCAATGTTTAATCGTCGCGCTGATATATTAGCCTCCCCCCCCCACGCTAATTTTGTTCTTGATGCGGCTTAAAAGATTTTTGGAGTTTAGAAAATGCTTTTCACTGAACTTTTGAAAATGGCGGGCTTAAGCCTTATCGCCAACAAATTGCGGACGCTCCTAACTATGCTTGGAATAATAATCGGCGTGGCGGCGGTTATCGCAATGGTTAGCGTTGGTATGGGCGTCAAAAAAAATGTCGTTGATTCAATTTCGCGACTCGGCTCGAATATGCTAATCGTTATGGCGGGCAGTCCTAATCGCGGCGGTCCCAGAGGCGCAGCAGGTTCAAATACCACTTTGACTTATGCCGATGCCGAAGCAATTAAGGACAAAATAAAAAATGTCGACTACGTGTCGCCGACTGTGCAAAACAGTTATCAAATTGTTTACGGGCACGAGAATTGGAATTCGACTGTCACGGGCGTTATCCCCGAATACGTAGCGATTCAATCACTTGAACTCAAAAGCGGGCTTTTCTTCAGTGAGCATGATGTTGACGTTCGCAATCGCGTCGCGGTTATCGGCTCGACTGTCGCGGCTAATCTTTTCGACAGCGTTAATCCCGTCGGCAAGAAAATTCGCATCGGCAACGCACCTTATACGATTATCGGCGTGCTTGCCAGCAAGGGACAATCAATGGGCGGTCAAGACCAAGACGACGTTGTTTTAATTCCTTTGACGACCGCGCAGGAACGCTTAATCGGTATAACTCACATTCGCTCTATCAATGTTCAAGTTTCTGACGCTGACAAAATGGACGAAGTTCAAAGTAATATTGAAAAGCTTTTGCGCCAACGTCATAGAATCAGGACGGGCGCGGAAGATGATTTCAACGTCCGCAACTTGACAAGCCTCATGGAAACTATGACTTCGACTACGACAATGATAACATTGCTTTTAGGCTCAATCGCTGGCATTTCGCTTGTCGTCGGCGGTATCGGAATTATGAATATCATGATGGTTTCCGTCACCGAGCGCACGCGGGAAATTGGAATCAGAAAGGCAATCGGCGCGACCTATAGCAGCATTATGTTGCAATTTCTAATTGAATCGACAATGATTAGCATAATCGGCGGGCTTATCGGAATTGTTATCGGGATTGGAGCTGCGCAGGCAATTTCAAAATTTGGCGACTTCACGACGGTTATTAGCGGCTTGAGTATCGTTGCTAGTTTTGGCTTTTCGCTCTTGGTCGGAATATTTTTCGGCATGCTACCTGCGCGGAAGGCGGCTCGTCTCGACCCGATTGACGCCCTGCGCTACGAATAATTATTTATTCGGGTCGTCATTTGGTCTATAAAAAAACTCATTGTCTGGATTTTTTGTGTTATCCATAAAATGAATCGCAGTATCGCTGTTGCCGTCCGCGTCAAACTCAACGTAGGCTAAGACGCGCCGAGAAATTTTTTTGCCAATGTGTTCACTATAAACTTCCGCATTGCTAGACAAAGTATAAACTTCTTTGCCGTCGCTAATTTTATCTGCTCTATATTTATTATTGACACGGATAGCATAATTAACTTTGTAAGGAAAAATGAATACTCGTTCCGCCTGAACGTCAACGCTAATATCTCCGCTCGAAGTCTTTTGCATCGTAGAAAATACAGGTATTTGATGATAGCGTCTGTTAAGCTCTGTCGTTTTCAGATAATCTTTGTTTATAGCAAGCTCTCGGCGAACTTTATCCGCCGCCGCATAAATGCCACTTTCCGCCGCGTTCTGCAAATCGATTTCGGCTTGAAAATCGGTCGTCACGTAACTTTGATTCATCTGCGCTTCCTGAATCCCCTTGACACAAAGCGCGATAGCCATAATTAAACACAGCCCTAAAACCGTCGCGAATCCTTTTTGGTTCATTATTCTACCTCTAAGCCCGGCATGAAAACTGCTGTGGCGATTTTTATTTTGCGCTCCGTCACTAAGCTTTCCAATTCAAGTTCAATGTGCAAAATTTTCTTTGGCTTATCAAGCGCACAATGCAAATAATTTAATTTAGTGTCGCCAAAATAATTGTCGCCGGTTATCGGATTGGTATAACTACCTTCTTGCCGTTCCACGTAAAGGTTGGGATAATTTCTGTTCGCTCTTTTGTAGCCGCGAAAATAGCGCGTCTCCCTTATGTCCCTGCTCGTATACAAAAGGTATTGCATGTTTTTCAAGTCCGGTATAGGTTTATTATAACCAGTATTCCCGAGCGAATGATAAACAAACTTAACTATGCTACTGTCGCCATAAGTCTGAACGTCTTTAGCAAATCGCGCCGCTTGCGTGATTCTCTTCATAGCGTATTGCGCTTCCGCCTCTAAAACGTAGTCGGCTAGTTGGTCTCTGCCCAGTCGGAAAATATTTAAACTGACCATTGCCAAAGAATAAAGTATCATTACTAAAAGCGGCAAAGCTATCGCGAATTCAATCAGCACGAATCCGCCGCTACGAACTTTCTTTAGCAATCCAAATCGCCCTTTCAACTTCAATAAAATCTTCCCGACCATTAGCAATCCAACTGACCGTAACTTTGACATTACACACGTTGTCGCCGTTTATCTCCGTTTTGACTTCAAACTCAATCGGATTTTCTTCGCTTAAATTTTCTGTAATAAGGTCTTTCGGCTCTCCTTGAAAGCTTGTCGGAAGTTCGCTACCTGCCGTCGCTAAACTTTCTAGCTGTGCAAGTTGTTCGTTCGCCAAATAAAGCGCAGTCAATCGGAGCGTCGATTGAGGATTTTTGATTCGCGACGCGGCATTTAGTAAAATCATTGCGGCAAAGGCAGTTATCAGCGTCAAGAAAATTACGTTCACCATAAGAAAGCCGCGTTCGTCTTTAAGTATCTTTATCATGACAAAAAATATATCATAGATTTTGAAATTGACAAGCGCGGCGGTACATGATATAAGTAAAAAAATTTTAGGCGTGCGCTCCAAATGCCGATAAATTATTCAGAGGAGCGTGAAAGAAATGGAGATTTGGGAAGTCACAAAACCTGCGGCGGGCGTCAAGAAAAGTTCCGCGCAGGCTTCATACAAATTATCAAAAAACGTCGTCTCCGAATATGCAAAAATTCTCGCTGAAAAAATGTCCAACGTCAAAAGCGACGTTCAGGAAATGGAAATCGTTCGCGAACAGCTCGACGAGATTAGCCAAATGCACACGGCACTAACGGGCGAAGTCAAAGTCAATGAGGATTCGGGCAATGCCAATCGAGAAGAAGGCGCAAGTGCGAATATAATTTGCGTGGAAAAGGTTAAGCGATTTTTGCCGGACGGTTCGGTAATGATAACGACCTACGAAGACGGACAAGTAACTGACCGCGTGAAAATGAAACCGCATATGATTTCCGTTGCGGATTATTCTGTCCCGCCTAAGGTTGACGGCTCGCCGGAAACGACGTTGAAGCCGACGCAGAATTTCTTTTTAGATTTCATGATGTAATTGCTGAGGCTTTGTGAAACGTTTAATTCAAGGAGGTTTTTAACATGGACGTAAGCAACATTGCAAGAGTATCTCGCGGCTTTGCGCAGTACGCGACGCAGGCTAAGAATACTGCCAACGCAAAAGCGCAGAATCAAGAGGGACAAACTCAAAACGAATCGGCGAAAGTCGGCAACGCTTTCGAGTTGGACATTTCCGACGCGGCTAAAAAGGCTCAAAAGAGCACTACGCCAGAAGAAGTTTCCGTAGACGACGGCGCACAGAAAACTAAAGGCTTAAGTGCCGAACAAGTCGACGCACTCAAATCGGATTTGGAAACGCAAGAACAGACCATGCTCAACATTATGATTCAAGCTATGACTGAATCTAATGACAAGTTGCAGGGCTGGCTCAATGACGGCATAAGTATTTTGAACTTTGGCGGCGTGCAGATTGATGCATCGCGTTTTGCCCTTCCGGAAGTTGCGACCAATCCCGAAGACGCAGCTAAAGCAATCGCGCCCGGCGGAGCTTGGTCAGTTGACGCAGTTTCGACGCGCATTTTCGATTTAGCATCGGCGATAGCGGGCAACGACCCTGAAAGACTTGCCGAGATGAGAGCCGCTGTCGAAGATGGCTTCAAACAAGCCGGTATGGAGTGGAATAAGATAACCGGTCAAGACAACATGCCGGAAATTTCCAAGCAGACTTATACCGAAATCATGAGCCGTTTCGACACCCGCGCCAATGAACTCAATGGAACTGCCAATGCAAATTCCAATGCAACTGCTAATGCAACCACAATCGTAGAATAAACTCAAGCGGCACTTGCCGACGTAAATTAAGAAAAGGCTTCCTGCGCCCTAAGCGTTTGGAAGTCTTTTCATTTGCAAAGCAAAACGCCGCCCATTTGGACGACGTTTGGATTTTCGATATGGTGGGCAGGGATGGATTCGAACCATCGTACCCAAGGGGAGCGGATTTACAGTCCGCCGCGTTTAGCCACTTCGCTACCTACCCGATATGGTGACCTTGGAGGGACTTGAACCCCCGACCCTTTGATTCGTAGTCAAATACTCTAATCCAGCTGAGCTACAAGGCCATATGTTAAGTTGGTGGACCCACCAGGACTTGAACCTGGGACCGACCGGTTATGAGCCGGTTGCTCTAACCAACTGAGCTACGGGTCCAACCGGTGCCAACTTGATGTCAAAAAAATTGGAGCGGACAACGAGGCTCGAACTCGCTACCTCAACCTTGGCAAGGTTGCGCTCTACCAGATGAGCTATGTCCGCTTGGAGCGGAAAACGAGGCTCGAACTCGCGACCCCAACCTTGGCAAGGTTGTGCTCTACCACTGAGCTACTTCCGCTCGTATCAGTCGCTTGACTAACACAACGCGGATTATAAGTGACACGTTAAATTTTGTCAAGAAAATTTTTTCAGCATGTCGCCGACCGAATCGAAAATCGCCGACGCCTCGCGCTTGACGTAATCTTTAGCCGTGGCGACGGTGCAGCCGTTGAAACGCCGTATCATGGGCAAATCGTTCGCCTCGTCGCCGATAACGTGAACTTTCGCGCCGCGCCAATTCCGCAACTCCAAAAGATTTTCGACGCCTTGAGCTTTGTTGATGCCTGCGGGGACAACGTCGACGCTGTGAGTGTTCCGTTGCGCGTGAATTGCGTCGCCGAATTTTTTGTTGAGCGCGTCAGTCGCCGCTTGAGCCTCGTCGACCGTCTCGAAGCCCAGCGCAAGCTGATTGATCTTCGGGAGCGCGTCAATCTGCGCGGCGTCAACGGGCGTCAAATCCCAAAGCTTACCTTCGCGCAAAACCCATGACGGCTCGCGGACGCGGCTGAAAAAAAGTTTGTCAGCCGTCTCGAACAGGAAATGGAAACTCCGCGCCGCCGACGGTTCCGCCAAAATTTCCGGCAGAATTTTTTTTGGCAGCTCGCTCTCGAACAGGATTCGTCCCGCGCCGTCGAAAATTATCGCGCCGTTGCAACAGACGGCGAAGTCCACGTCAAGCGCGAATTCCTCGAAATGCGCCGTCAACATCATCATTGCCCGACCCGTCACGATGCCGAACGCGTTGCCCGCCGCACGCCACGCTTGAATCGCCGCCAAATCCGACGCCGAAATTTTTTGCTCGCGGAAAAGCGTCCCGTCGAAGTCGCTCGCCGCAACCTTAAAGCTCATAAATAATCGCCTCCGTCGGTCTGAAGAAAGTCTTCGTGTCGGGGTAGTTGCCGAAAATTTTCCGTGCGCCGTCAAAAATTTTCGCGGGAATTGCAACGTCGTGCGTGGTGAAATTCACGGCGGTGCAAATTTTTTTGTCGGCAAGCGTGCGCTCGAAAACGTAAAGCTCCTCGCTTGCGGGCAACAGCTCGCGATAATCGCCGCGAATCAGAACGTCGCTGGAGTTGCGGAAGTCGCTAAGTCGCCGATAAAAATTCAGCACGGAATTTTCGTCTCGCGCCTCGATGTCGGCATTGACCGTCGCAAAATCGTCGTGCACGGGCAACCACGGCTTACCGTCCGTGAAGCCCGCGTTCGGCGACGAATTCCACTGCATGGGCGTGCGGGCATTGTCGCGGCTGAATTTCTGCACGAATCGCAAAGCCTCCTTGTCGCTAAGTCCGTCCGCCCGCGCAAGGTCGTATTGCCCGCGCGAAGATATGTCGTCGTAAGCGTCAATCGAATCGAACGCCGCGTTCGCAAAGCCGAGCTCCTGCCCCTGATAGATGAACGGCGTCCCGCGCAGCGTAAACAGTATCGTCGCCAAAGCCTTCGCCGCCAAAATTTTATCGGTGCCGTGCGGAAAAAAATTGTCGACCGAACGCGGCTTATCGTGATTCTCGAAGTAAATCGGATACCAACTGTCGCGCGTCGCCCGCTGACTGTCGCTCAACGCCCGCTTGAATTCGGTCAATCGGACGGCGTGCGAACGGTGCCAAACTTCGTCGCCGTTGTTGAACATAACATTCACGTGGCTGAACTCGAACAGCGCATTAAAAACGCCGCGTTCGCCGACCCACGCGGGCAAATCTTCGGGCTTGACGCTGTTCGCCTCGGCGACAGTGAAAATGTCGTGCCCGTCGAAAACTTCGCGCTTGAATTCGTGCAGGAATTCCAAAATCCCCGGCGTAGCGGCGGTCATGTTGTGGACGGAGCAGGTGCCGTCAGAGTCTGCGGGTCCGTCGACGAAATTGCTCGGCTTTTTGATGTAAACAATGGCGTCGATTCGGAAGCCGCCCACCCCGCGATTGAGCCAGAAATTTGCGGCGTCGTAAAGTGCGCGGCGCACGGCGGGATTTTCCCAATTCAAATCGGGTTGAGCCGTCGCGAAGCTGTGCAGATAAAATTGCCCGCGCTCGTCGCACCATTGCCACGCACTGCCGCCGAAGATACTGCGCCAATTCGTCGGGGCAGAATTTTTTTTGCCACTGCGCCAAATGTACCAATCAGCCTTCGGATTGTCGCGGCTCGACTTCGACTCGATAAACCACGGATGCTTGTCGGACGTGTGATTGAAAACCAAATCCATGATGATTCGGATGTCGCGCGCCTTAGCCTCGGCGACAAGCTCGTCAAAATCCGCAAGCGTGCCGAATCGCGGATCAATCGCCGTGTAGTCCGCAATGTCGTAGCCGTTGTCGACCATTGGCGACACGTAAACGGGCGTCAACCAAATCGCGCCGACGCCCAAGCTCGCAATGTAGTCAAGCCGCCGCGTAATGCCGCGCAGGTCGCCGGTACCGCTGCCCGTCGTGTCGAGAAAACTTTTCGGATAAATCTGGTAGACGGATTTTTTTTGCCACCACTTGAGCGCAGTTGCCGCCGTCGCCGTGCCGAAAAGTTCGGTCGGATTAATTATTGCCGCTGCAGTCAACGCAATCGCCCCTTTGATAAAATTTCGTCTGTTCATGTCGAAACCTCCTCAAAAAATTTCTGAGGCAATTATAAAAAAATTTCCCCGCCGCCGTCAAAAGGTGCGGACGAAAATTTTTGTGCCGACGGGGAATTTTTCATACAGCGCGAAAGTTTTTCCGTCAACCGTGATTGTAAGGCGCGTGCCCTTGCCCGTGCGAAGCTCAAGATTTTTCAGCGGGCGATTCATGTCGTCCATGATGAATTTGTCGCCCTCGCGCCGAAAATTTCCGTCCGCCGCGTCGAAGGGCAAGCCGACTCCCTGCGACTGATATATCGTGCGGCGCAGGACGAATTCGCCCGCGTGGAAGTCCAGCTCTTCAATGACGGGCGTCCGTTGCACCGAATGAACAAATTCTATCGTCAGCGGCAGACCTTCCGTCGCGTCGACGACCGCAACCGTTGCCCGCTCCGTGCCGATAAAAATTTTCGGCGTGCCCGTGACGACGAACAGCATTGCCGCCGCGATTAGCGCGACTAAAATTTTTTTCATGGCGTGTAAGTTCCTCCTTGCTTGAAAATATTCTAACAGCTGTTAAAATCTGCGCGGTGATAAAATTGTTTGAATACGAATTCATGCGCAACGCGCTTGCCGCCGTGCTGTTGGTGACGCCGCTTTTCGGCTTGCTGTCGACAATGGTCGTGTCGAATCGGATGGCGTTCTTTTCGGATTCGTTGGGGCACGGCGCGTTCACGGGCATTGCACTCGGCGCGCTTATCGGCGTCGGCTCGGAGATTGTCGGCTTGCTCGGATTTTCCGTGATATTCGCGCTGCTGATAACCGCCATAAAAAATAAATCGCACGCGGGCGCGGACACGGTTATCGGGGTGTTC
>ODAI014527948.1_pt1 | contig 46787 bp, 53 predicted proteins | sample 1539321 | NCBI WGS metagenome assembly ODAI01 (sample SAMN02144231, study PRJEB22623) | gut metagenome | biome: sheep rumen | host: Ovis aries | place: New Zealand
GCCGGGTATTTCGACAGCATCAAAGTTGCCGTTGAGAAATATGGATTCAGCCGGGATGGCATCACGCGCTGCTGTCGTGGCCGTCAGCGCTTGTGTGGCGGGCTGAATTGGTTTTACGAAAAGGACTATATGCCCATATACTTCAGTGGTGACACGTCGAGCCTTGTTCTCCCTCCTGACAGCATCCGCAATCCTGACGGCACATTCAAGGCTGGCCACCATAACTACAAGGGTAGGAAACGAAAGATGACGCCTGAGTATATGCAGAACCGCCGGGAGAATATGCTTCGGCAACATCGCCTAGGATTGTTGCCACACGACAATACCAGGAACTTCAAAGCTGTTGTTGAGATTGAGACGGGTACAGTCTACCCTAGTATAGGCCATGCAGCAAAAGCTACCGGTTACACCTACGGAGGAATGCAGTTCCTGTTAAAGAAACCGCATAAGGCCAGTAAAACTGGCTGTCATTATTGTCTGAAATCCGTATATGACAGAATTCCGCATATAGTATGAAGTACGTTGTCACAGCTGTCAGCCGCCTTTCCGGCGAGCGCGAGGCCGTTACCAGTCCGAAGGACAAGGAGACGGCAGTCCGGCTGTGTTGGCAATTAAAATTGATGAAGGCCAGCAAACGGGTATGGCTGCGACCGCGTATAATGCCCTGTCCTTGGCAGGAGGAAAGGTTGCTTTTTACCCCCCCCCATAGCAGAGAATGAACGTATTTTGCTAACCCGCCGATCAGTAGTAGCTTTGCGGCAGGTCACTAAATAATAGAACGATATGATACCAGTACAGAAAATCTATGATGCTACACGCCAGGGGCTTGATATTATCCTTTGGATATATCCTCAGGCTGCTGAGTGCGTAGGCGTGAAAGGCAAGAAATTCAAGGTGCGCGATGAGAAGACGCCTTCGGCGTGCCTCTATCAGCGCAAGAGTGAGAAATATGGCGAGATATGGGGCGTTACCGACTTTGGTGGAGAGGGATGGTGCTCTGCCATCCAACTCTACATGGAAGACCACCACTTAAGCCAGGACCGCTTCAACGAAGCCGTGCTGCAGATTGCGGCACACTTCAACATTACCGACGAACTGGACCGTTCCATCAACAAGGCTGACTTCACCGAGCGCGATGCCAGGGCCGACGAGCCGGACGGACACCGCGACTTCGAGACGAAGGACTTCACTACTGAGGAACTGAACGTGCTTGGCCCGAATGTCAAGCAGGAGCACGTCGAGGCGCTTCACTGGCACTCGGTGAAGTGGTTTAGTTATACCAAGGATCGCAAAACGCGCATCCGCTACTCGAATGAGCACTACCCTATTTTCATGCGTGAGTGCGTGGTCAGGGAAGCCCGCACACTTCCAGACGGAACCGAACAAGAGGAAGTGAAGTTCTACAAGGTCTATGAGCCGCTGAACCCGGACAAGGCCTACCGCTTCCAGTATTTCCCTGCAGGAGTAAAACCTGCGAAGTACATCAATGGCCTGCGCGAACTGATCCGGGCAAAGGAACAGTTCAATGCCAAGGAACAGAAGGAGTGGGAATCCACACACACCGATGAAGAGCCTTATAAACCGCAGAAACTGCGCGAGGCTTTCATCTGTAGTGGTGAGCGCGATGCGCTATGCTGCAGGTCCCTGGGCTACATGCCGCTATGGTTCAATAGCGAGACATATCATCTTGCCGACGATGAGGTCAAGGAGATTATGCAGCACGTTGAAGTGCTGTATAACATTCCCGATATCGACGAGACAGGCATCCGTAAAGGTACGGAGCTGGCTCTTCGCTTCATCGACGTGCGCACGATATGGCTCCCTGACTGGCTTTACAGCTATCGTGACAACCGGGGAAAGCCTCGTAAGGATCTGCGTGACTGGATGGAACTGCGCCACACAAAGAAGGAGTTCAAGTTCCTGATGCAGATGGCCATGCCTGCCCGATTCTGGAAGACCAACATCAATAAGAAAAGTGGCGAGACACGTCATTCAATAGATACTGCCTGCCTATACAATTTCCTGAAGCTAAACGGCTTCTATGCCCTGCATGATGACAACCAGAAAGATACCAGGTATGTGAAGATTGACGGCTATATCGTCAGGAGCGTCACCCCGAAGGATATACGCGAATTCGTGCGCCAGTGGGTCATCGATGAGGTGCGCGACTTGTCGGTGCTTAACCTGGTGCTCGATACGCCCAAGCTCAGCGCTGGTATGCTGGAGAGCATCGACGAGATTACACTGGACTTCACCTCCTTCGATGCCAGGACACAACTATTCTTCTTTCCTAACGTCTGCGTGAAGGCCAGTGGCCAGAAACTCGACGTTATCAAGAAACAAGATTTCAAGTTTCAGAACTACGTGTGGGCCGAGAATGTCATTGACCATGACTTCCGGCTACTCGATGATTTCTTCACCATTACCAAGTCAACAGATGAAGACGGCCAGCCGCAGTTCTCCATCACCATCAACAAGGTAGGCTCGAACCTGATGGGCTACTTCATCAACTCCTCACGCCTGTTCTGGCGTAAGGAGATGGAAACCCGATTTGAAACCGAAGCAGATCGCCAGGCATATCGTGAAGCCCACCGCTTTGATATCAAAGGAGAGAGTCTGACCGCTGAAGAGTGGCAGGAGCAGCAGCAGAACCTCATTAACAAGATCTTCACACTGGGCTATATGCTGCACCACTATAAGAGTCCTTCACGTGCCTGGGCACCAATGGCCATGGACAATAAAATTGGCGAAGAGGGCGAATGTAATGGGCGAAGCGGAAAGTCATTCTTCTTCAAGGTGCTTTCACTGCTGATGAAGACGGTGAAGCTGTCAGGACGTAACCCAAAACTGATGGATAACCCCCACGTGTTCGACCAGGTGACGCAGCACACGCAGATGCTACTCGTTGATGACTGTGACCGTTATCTGAATACCGGCCTGTTCTACGACAACATCACATCGGACATGACTGTCAACCCTAAAAACAACCAATCGTTCACCATTCCCTTTGAAGAAAGTCCCAAGATAGCATTCACAACCAACTATGTGCCTGCTGACTTCGACCCGTCAAGCGAGGCACGTCTGTTATATATGGTGTTCTCTGACTATTATCACCAGAAGACGGAGGAAAATGATTACCATGAAAGCCGGAGCATCCGTGATGACTTCAACAAAGATCTTTTCAGTAAGACATATTCTGAAGAGGAATGGAATCAGGATCTTAACTTTATACTCCAATGTGTCAAGTTCTACCTCTCAGTGTGTGGCGAACCTGTGAAACTGCTGCCACCGATGTCAAACATTCTTCAGAGAAAACTGAGACAGGACATGACCGACAAGTTCAAGGACTGGGCTGAAGCATACTTCTGTGATGAGACAGGCCGTCTGGATGCATTTGTCGTGCGTGAGGATGCCTTTATAGACTATAAGAAGTACAGCGGACAGAATACCATCTCCATGCAGTCGTTCACAAGGAAACTGAGAGCATTCGTGCAACTGTGTCCATGGATTGAGGAGATGAACCCGAAGGAGTACCAGAACGGAGGTGGCCGTATCATCCGAAAACCTGAGAACGCCCCTGCAGGGACAAATCCCAAGGAAATGATCTATATGAAGAAAAGATCAGAAATAAAGCCTTCAGATGAACTCAAAGAAACAGAACTATGGGCTAAGGAACATGGAGAAGAAGCATTCTGAAGGGTGTATTCTATCTCACCCCCTATCCTCTAAAAAAGTATAGAAAAAGGCAATTTAATTCATATGCAAAGATACGCATTTTTCTTGATATTACAAAACTTTTGAGCGACTTTTTCAGCCTTCGTGCAGGTAATTAGAAAGAGGCAGCAAAGTGACAAATCAAAGTCACCTGCTGCCTCTCTTACTTCCCCATGGGCGACCGCAGCTTCCACCCAGAGGCATGCATCTATGCCGTGGCCGTCGCTGCCCTTTCCCCTCCCTTATCATTTTTGTACTAAAATTCTGTAATTTTGTAATGAATGTCGGTGAAAGGAAAAAAGTATAGTAAACAAAGGCATTTCGGAGACTTTTTTTGATTACAAAGTTACGTTACAAATCGTTACAAACTTTTTCGTTTTGTAATTGAATGTAAGTTTGTAATCAAGGAAATTAACAGAATTTTGCAGTAAATCATCTCCGTTACAAATCAAAAAGGACTGATTATTTTGTAATCGAAGTTTGTCAATTATACAAAGCTACTGATTTACAAAGAGTTACAATCCTATAAATGATTGATTACAAAGTTACGGCTTTTTCGGACAGAATTACATCAGACGGAGAAAACAAAATCCAAATTGAAGTACGGTTTTCTAATTAAAAGCAGATGATTCGGTAAAAAATTACTAACTTTGCACAGTATTAACTAATCTAAAGTATGAGTAAGTTTGTTGTCTATATCGAACTGAAGCCCTTCATCGCCCAGTGGGCGGTGCACCATTTCGGCTGTCCTGTTGAGTTCCCGCCTCAGTCAGTGGGCAATGCCCGTATCATCGCCATTCTCAGGAAGCGCCCTGATGGGGCTGAACCTGATGTCGAAAGAGACGGACTGACACCGGTGGCCATCCCATACTCCAAGCAGAAAGATCCTGAGTCGTGGAACTATGTAACGCCTTCAGGCAAGCGGTTCATTGCTGAATACATCGAAGCTCTGTTCAAGGACAATCTCTACAAGGAGTTCAACGAGATGTGCAGCGAGGACTCAAAGCTCCAGACGGCAGCATATACCTGGTGCGAGATGCACGGAATAGATATCGACTATGCTGACACCATCCGGCAAAGGTTCTACCGGGAACGAGAACGACTATTGTCGTGTGGCGTTGACCTCAGAAAGCGAAACAGGATGAAAAAAGACAAAAAAAGTTAAATCACCCAAAGAATCTTCCAATAAAGACACCCCGTTTTGTTCACGCACGAACATTTATAAACAGTTAACAACAATTAAGAACAGTTATGAACTCTCCCAAAAATGTCATAGGTATTGACCGCTTACAGTCAGGATCAATCGTTGGGCTTCGCAAGCTCAGTATGTCGTGTGTGTCTGTCTCTTCTGTCAATTCGTGGGAGAGCATTCCTATAAAGGTTCCTGCACGACTGACAATCAGTGATAAAATAGATGATGGTGTGCGACTATATACCGCACAGCTTGTATTCCGGACATGCGAAGAACCTATTGACATTGAGCGAATGGTGTATCGCTGCAAAACCGCTGACGGCAGATATTACCTAATTGGCAACAATGATAGACCGTATCCTGTCACCACTGTCAATGACACTCACCCAGACAACATGAGGGACTCACAACTCTATGAAGTCAACGTCAACTACACATCAGCCTGCAAAATCCCTTATATACAATAATATCGTGTAGTTTTTAGTTGCCTCACCCTGTGCTACCTTTGCCGAAAATCAAAGGCAGCATGAAGAAATATGATCTTTACTTGACTGGCACTGTCGGTGGATGGGGAATCTCTGCCGACTACGTGAAATATATTCTGGATAAGAAGAAAGACCAGCCCGTCGATGTGGCCATCTGTTCTCTGGGTGGCTATGTCACTACAGGTCTGGAAATTTACGAGCTGTTTAAGAATCATGGCCAGGTGACGTGCTACTTCCTGGGCATGTCAGCAAGTGCCGCCACTTTCATGGCAATGGGTGCCAGGAAAGTGGTGATGTCCAAGAATGCCCTCATCCTCATCCACAACGCCATGGGCGCTGTGTTTGAATGGGGCAATATGAACAAGGAGCAGCTTGACGAACTGGTCAAGCGCCTCCAGTTCCAGCGCTCTCAGCTGAACACCATCGATGATGTTCTTGCTGAGATTTACGCCGAAAAGAGCGGCAAGCCCGTTGATGATGTAAAGGCTAAGATGAAGGTGGCTGCCTGGATTAAGGCCGCCGATGCCAAGGACTTCGGACTGGTGGATGAAGTAACCGAGCCGGAACAGATGCCGACCAACGTTAGAAACATTTATACCAATTCAATGATAAAGGATATGGGTCTACCAGCCTTGCCCAAAGGGTTCAATCCTGAAACGGGCGAGGAGAATCCAACCGCAGGCGTTCTCCAAAAGGTCGTGGAGATGCTGAAAGGACTCATGCCGGAACCCACGACCAATTACAGTCATAACAAGATGATCAAAGTATTTACTTCCGTGATGGCATTGCTGGCCATCACTGACGGCTTCAAGCCGGACGAGCAGGGCAATGTGTCCCTGACGCAGGATCAGCTGAAGACCATCGACGATGAGCTGAAGAAGCAGAACGATGCCTGTAAACAGGCTTCCGACGTGCTGAAGAAGCAGAAGTCGACCATCGAACAGCTGACCAAGGAGAAGAATGACCTTGAGGAGCAGGTGAAGAACCTGAAGGGTTCTGCCGGTACCAAGGAGGAAGAGAAGGTTGACGGTGCTGAGAACACCCTGAGTGCCGCCAGCGAGTTGTTTAACTCTATCAAAGACGCTCTGTAAGCTATGGATCCTAACACTCCTATCCTTAATTCCGGTCAGCCTGTGGTGGATCCGCAGACGACCTTTACGCCTGAGACTCTGAGCAAAGCATTCCAGACGTACCGCAAGGAACTCATCGTCATGCCAATGCATGCCATGGCAGCAGCATTGCAGCACATGGGTCACCGTGACGGCATCCGCTATCAGGAACACGTTCACGAGATGAAGGGTAACTTCCAGATGGGCAACTATGACAAGTACAAGAAAGGCTCCGGTGCCATCGCCATTGTGCAGCGCACGCTGGAGACCTTCTTCGGTAACTGCATCGAGCCCATCGACCCCAACAGTATCTACCAGAGTCTGTGGGGCAGCGACGTGACCAAGGGCGAGGGCTTGAAGAATGTGCCCTGGGTGAAGCGCATCTGCGCATACATCATGGCGCAGCTGGGCGAGAACATGTTCAATGAGATGTGGACGGCCAAGCATGACCCCACCAACACCACCGAGACCTCCAAGTGGTTCAACGGTTTCAAGACCATCGAGAATGCCGAGATTAAGGCTGACAAGATGGCCGTGGAGCTTGGCAACCTCTATTCTCTGCCTGAGAATTTCTCTGCAGAGAACACTGAGGATCTGCTGAAGGACTTCTATTGGGGTGTTGCCGATGGCTGGGCAGGCGCCGACGACAAACTCAAGAAGCAGAAGCTGAAGCTCTTCATGCATGTCAAGACCAAGCACTTCTACGAGGAATCCTATCAGCACAACCATGGTGCACTGCCCTACAACGAGCAGTATCTGAAGGCTCACCTCGACGGCGCTCCCAATGTCGAGTTCGTGGCACTGACCAACGTGCCTGAGAACTATCTGTGCCTGACTCCGAAGAACAACATTCTGGCACTCTGGAACCAGCGCACCGCTGACGAGACGTTCCTGGTGAAGGAGTCGAAGACCTCTCACTACGATGTTGACTTCTTGGCCAACATGTTCTATGGCGAGCAGTATCTCTCCATCAATAAGGAAATGCTCTGCGTGGCTCGCACTGCTGCAGAGATTGCTGCTGCCAAGGCTTAGTAAGTAACCCATAAAAAATGAAAAAATATGGCTGATTTGAAAACACGCTGCGCAGACGATGCCGACCTCTATGAAGACATCGACTTCTGCATGGGCGACAAGTCGCTGCCTGGCACCCGTAACCATGGTTACTATGTGCCGCGCCGTGACATCGTGAAGTTCCCCCGGCCTGCCGGCTCCTCGGCCGAGAAGCTGGAGGACGTGGCCGTCATCAAGACCAACATCGTGCTGGCCGCCGACAAGACGTGGAAGCGCTTTGACCTCGTGCCCAACGAGAGCGAGCCGAATTGCAAAAATCAAGGTAGCTATGGCTCCAAAACCATGCTCAATGAACTCTCACTTGTTTTGCCGGGCACAGGTAAGAAAGTGACTGGCTTCATATCTATGGTCAATAACGACGATGTGGTGTTTCTCATTCCAATGGCCGATGGCAAATGTCGTCTCTTTGGCTCACCCATGTATCAAGCCGAGCTTGAACTGGAGCAGGGTTTTGGTAAGACGCCCACAGATGCTAACTCCACCTCAGTCAAGGTGAGTGTTACCGATGAGTTTGCTGCTCCTTTCTACGAAGGCGAGTTCACTACTTCTGAGGGTACGTTCCTCGGAACCAACGATGAACTGAAGCCCGAAACGAATCCCTGATTCCTCCTTTCATGTCGTAAATAACGTGACCGTGGGGCGGTCTCACACGCTTAGACGGTGAGATGGCCCCACTTTTTAATATTAAGCAATATGATAGACCCGAAATTTACTGAAAAGATTGCACGCTGGCTTGACAGTGAGCACGCCACAACAGAGCAGATAGAGGAAGGTGCCCAGCTGCTGCTCTCCTTGAATCGCGATGGGGCCATGTACCAGCGCATCATGCGCCGGCCACAACGGGAACTGAAGTTCCTCGAATATAAGTTGCAGCGGTTCCTCCGTCTGCGTCAGGACGGCCAGACCATCCGCGATGTCATCAAACTCAACAATGAGATAATGCCGGTACTGAAAACTGTTACCGACAAAGAGCCGCTGCCCATTGAGGAACAGGCTTTGCTCCTTCCTGTCCTGCAGCCTGACGAGCAGAATGGTGGCAAGGAACAGTTCGTGCGCAAGGGCATCCGTCCTGATCATGACCAGCTGCCTGCAGAGATTCAGGCCATCTGGCCTGCCAATGCCGAGCGCTGGAAGAAAATCAAGGAGGCTTACGAGACCTGCAAGCAGCTCACTGAGCCTTGTGACCGCTACGAGTACCTGAAGGTGCTCAAGGATACCTGGTACAAGTACAAGCAGGATATGGCCCGCTACGATGATTACCAGCTGACCGCTGATGGCAGTTCTGAGGGTGAGGGTGCTGCTGATCAGACTCCGACACTCACTCCTGAACAGGAGAAAGAATTGAAGAATGCTGACAGTTACATCTCGAAGAACCTTCCCCAGATGCAGCAGCTTGCCGCCGCTGCCAAGGAGGAGGACTTCAATGATGAGCAGAAGAAGGCTCTCGAGAGTCTGCGCCAGCGCATCCAGCAGCGCGTCGATGTACTGTTGAAGTGTGGCCGCACGCTCACCGATGAGCGTCGTGAGCAGCTGCTGCAGTGTGACATTAAGGTTAGTCTCGAAGCCGCTGGTGCTGAGGACAATACCGAAACCCCGCAGAACGATGAGCAAGGGCAAGAGTCCGAGTGAGTTTCTGCGTCCCATGACCACGCACCCGTTGCAGTCGCATCTGGGGCGTGGCCTTCATACATTGGGACTGCTGGGCTGGATCTTGGAACAGACTGGTCCGGCAGATGTCTATGTCAGCACCTTCTCAACGTCTGATGCCTTCCTGAGAGGATTCTATAACCTGAAGAAAAAAGACCTGGTACTGAAATCGGTGCTGCTGGCAGACCTGAAGGCCTCGAAGAAAACCTACCGCCTCTATAAGGAGATGCAGCAGAATTTCGATGCCGTCTATCTCTCTCAGAACCACTCAAAGGTGGTACTGGTGCAGAACGACCGATGGACGGTGACGGTCATCAGCAGCCAGAACCAGACGTATGGCGACCGTGCCGAGTGTACGCTGGTTACCACCAATCAGGAAATATTCTACCAGCAATATTGTGGATTCCGCGAATTAGTGGATAACAACTCAATTCAATTAAATGAACTATTCAAGCGACTTATTGAACAAAATAAAAGACCTTGCCAGTCAACTGACTCCCCCTCAGGAGATTTCCGCATTATTGGATATTGATGAGACGGAGCTGTGTGCGGACATCAACACCTTGGGCCATCCGGCCCGCAAGGCTTTCATGAAGGGTTATAGTGAAACTGCCCTCCGACTACGCAAGCAGAATATCGACCTGGTGGATGCCGGCAGTCCTGCAGCGGACGAAGCCTGCCGCGTCTATCTGCGCCGCATGACACGTGATATAGAAATATGAGCCTTCCTGTCAACATAGACCAATACGCAGAATTCCTGCCAGTGGACAGCAGCGAACTGCGCCTGCAGATGGTGCCAGAAGACACCATCTTGCGGGTGGAACGGCTGCGCGAGCTGAGCAGCTACTGGCGCAGTTATCCCAGCACGTCGCCCAAGGAACTGGTGAGCCGCTGCATGCAGCTCTTCCATGTGGGAAAGAGCCAGGCGTATGACGATATCCATCTACTGAAGATCCTTATCGGCAATCTAGAGGCAACCACCAAGGAGTTTGCCCGGTGGCGGGTGAACCAGATGATAGAGGAAGACCGACAGGCCGCACGGCGTGATGGCGACTGGCGGGCCGTGGCCTCGATGCAGAAGAACTACATCCTGAACAACCAGACGGATAAGCCGGACACGCCAGACATGGCCTTCGACAAGATTATTCCGCTTGATATAGAACCAACAGATGACCCGAGCGTATTTGGCATCAAAGCACCCAAGAACCTGCGAGCCCGTCGTGACAAACTCATTAAGCAGCTCTCAAAGGATGACGAATATGTTGAATATACTGAGGTGCCGACCGATGATAAGGAGGAATAGTCATGGCTGAGAAGCAGAAGCAATACTTCAATGATGCACAGTTGTACCCGCTATGCATGTCACCACGCGACCTTGTGTGCGAGATGGGGCGTGGTACTGGCAAGGGCCTCATTGATGCAACCCGGCTCATACAGGTCTTTCAACATATGCCTGGCAGCTGTACCGGCTTCGTCTCGCCTTCATATAAAAAATGCCTCACTACCACGCTGCCATCGCTCCTGGTGCACTGGGAGCGATGGGGCTATAAGCGCGACGTCCACTACACCGTCGGCAAAAAACCGTGGAAAGGCCTGAAATGGAAGGATCCTATCTTCACCCCGCAGAACTGGGAAAACTGCATCGGCTTCTACAACGGCAGCGTCTGTCAGATCATCAGCCAGGATCGTGAGGGCGCCAGCAATGGTCTCTCGCTTGACCATATCCTCATCGATGAAGCAAAGTTCGTGGAATACGAGAAGCTGAAGAACGAGACAATGCAGACCAACCGTGGCAACGAGATGTACTTCTCGAAATGTCACCTTCACCATGGGCTGACCATCACCTGCGACACGGCTACGACAAAGAAAGGCTCCTGGTTCATGCAGTACGAACAGAAACAGGATAAGGAATTGGTGAAGGTCATCGAGGGACTGGTGTATCTGAAGTGGCAGACCAAGCAGCGCATGAAGGCCCACCCGGAGCGGGCCAAATACTACCAGGCAGAGATCCAGAAGCTCGACCGTGACTTATTTATTCTCCGTAAGAACTGCCTGCTGTACTGCCGCTATCCCTCGCTGTTCAATTTAGCAGTCCTGGGTGAGGACTTCATCAGGCGCATGAAGCGCGATCTGCCGGCACTGACGTTTGCCACCTCGATTATGTGCAAGCACATCGGCATCGCCCGAGATGGCTTCTATGGCTCCATGCGCGAGAGCGTCAACTGGTACACGGCTCCCAACACGTCGAAGCTGGCACTGGAGATGGTGGGTAGTCTGGAAGACAGCTGCCTGCTGGATGCCGACTGTGACCCGAATGCCCCGTTGGTGATAGCCTTCGACGCGAACACGAACATCAACTGGCTGGTGGTCGGACAGGTGGGCATTGACGGCAAGCTCTATGTGCTGAAGTCTTTCTATGTGAAGTACGACACCATCGATGCCGTCGTAGCCCTGTTCAATGCCTATTACAAGTACCACAAGAACCGTCAGGTGTACTTCGTATTCGACTCGACGTTCAAGGGGCAGGGCTACGGTGCCAACCAGAACGAGGACTTCTATATTCTCATCACCAACTTGCTTCTTTCTGCCGGATGGGTGGTGGAACAGGTGTATATCGGCAATCCCATGCACCACGTGGACAAATATCATCTCATTAACCGCATGTTCGTAGGCAAGGCCGCCCATCAGGTCTTTATCAACCAGGATAACAATGCAGACCTCCTTCTCTCGATCACTACCGCCGCAATCTACAATGAAAAGAAGGATAAGCGAGGCGAGAAGCTGGCCGAGACAGAGGAAGACAAGCTCGAGGCCCGCACCGACGGCTCTGATGCTTTCGATACCCTGTGCATAGGTGTGGAGAAGTTCATCCCGGCATACGCCTTGCAGGCATCGACAGGCTTTACCTCTTATTTTGGTGGCTAACTGTCAGCTACGACAATTCCTGTACTACTTTCTCACAATGATTTGTTTATGTAATCCTGGCAGGCTTTCGCAGTGATGCGCAGGTCTGCTTTTTTTTTGTGGTTGCCACAGCCCTTGTTGTCAGTTTCTGTTTGACATTTGGCCACGACCGCAGATGTTCTTTTCCTTCATGACTTGATTTTGTGATGTCATAAGGTTCTTGAATGGATGACTGTCATCTTCTGATTGCGCCCACCGTGCCCCGCCCACCCTGGCCGTAGTGGTGCCTGTAGGCAGCACTATTGCCCGGGGACGGTGGGCGCAGCGGGTATAACCCGCAGTTTTGGTATGCAAAGCATCTGTGTAGGTGGCCCATCAGCATCCTTCATGCGGTTCTTCTGCCTGGTGGTGGCAGCGGATGTGTCAATAGGTTTCTCCCTCACACTTGGCTCTCTGCCTCCTCGGTAGATGGTTAACGATACCGGATATTACCTGCTTGTGCGATTCCCGGACGGCTTTTCCTCGTTGAAGCGATGTTGTAACTGGATTCTATGTGCCATAATGCTTTTTACTTGTTTCGACATGTTTTGCCTATTGCCTCTGGCACTCTTCTATTTTTCCTTTGCAAAGTTAGCGCAGGCGGCATTCTGCAAGGTCAAGCAGCGTTGTCTCTAAAATTTTTCAAGGAATTTGGGGTGCAGTTGCGCCGGAAACCAAATTCCCAAGGCCGGGGCTTGAAAAATTTTCGGCCAAACCTTGCATTTGCATGCCTTTTCCCTGCTGCTCTTTTATGCACGTAAAAATTACAAAGAGCGCCCAGGCGCAAAACATTAAAGTCAAACAAATAAAAATCAAACAATTATGACACATCCAGTTCAAACATCATCGCTTTTCAACAAGAGCCGTCTCTACAGTAATCGCTACTACAGCGGTAATCTCTATCAGGTAGTCGTCAACACCGAGGATGGCGAGAGCTACGAGTATGAGGTAGAAGCCGACACATTTGCCGATGCCACCAAGCAGGCTGAGAACTTCGCACTGGACCTGATGGTCGATATCACCTACATAGAGTGCTACTGCATGTAACAGTCATCCATCGTAATTCAAGAACCAAAAGTATAACATCCAAAAATTTACAAGTCATGGAAAAAAGAGAAATTATTGCATCGATCGTGAAGTCAAACAAGAGTGACAACAATGTATGGGCAGTGTCCATCACAGGAGATGAGCAGCCGAGCGCCCACTGCAAGACAGCCTACAAGGCTATGCGTTTCATGTTCCTTCTGAAAAAGCAGACGGGATTATATATCGCAGCTGAAAGCCTCGCACAACTGTCAGCGGAGATAGCCTTTCAGAAGGCTGAGCAGGCTGCCGAGGAAGACCCTCAAGGGTTGAACGAAGCATCAGAGGTGCAGGCCGACGAGCCAAAGCCCAAGGCCAAGCGCAAGCCTCGCTCAAAGAAATCTGAAGAAACGGCGGCAGTTCCTCAATGAAGGGGCTGCTGCTTTTGTTTTACCCTGTAATAGTGATAGCCATGATGAAGTTCGCCCTTTACAGCTACATCCCACAGCGGTTCCAGAGAAGAGCCACGTTTGAGGAGCAGGATATCTGCCGGATGATCATCGGCTTCAAGGACGGCAGAAACGTTTACACACGTTGGGCTGCAAGGCAGTTCTCGAAGGCGTTGGCAGCTATGGACCTGACTGATACCGTTATCATCTGTATCCCTGCAAGTACGAAGTACGCACACGTCCGTAGATGGAAACGGTTCTCTCAGCTGCTCTGCAAACAGACGGGAGCTATTGACGGTTTCAGCCGTATCGAGGTGTGCGGCAACCGCAAACGGGCACACATCACCGGTGAATACGAGCTTGCCACGAACATCAAGCACCTGGTCAATATCGACGCCGACTATTTCAGAGGTAAGAACGTGTTGGTCATCGACGATATCTACACCACAGGGCGTTCATCGGATGCGTTCATCAGTGCCATCGAGGCCACAGGTGCACACGTCCGAATGGCCATGTTCCTGGCTAAAACCAGATGGTTCGGCTATCATAGAGATTAAGCAGGTTTGAATCTGCTTATTTTCTACATGGTGCTGAAAGAGGCAATGCCACATTCAGCCGTTCTTCAAGCAGCAGTAAGGTGTCATTTGGAAAACTATGGGCAACGTTATGGCTCATGGGAGCCGACTCTTATGCCTATAGTTTTCCAGATAACACCTCACCTCTGCCTCTTTCTCATGGCCAAGGCCATCTTATTTCCCGCCCTCGACCCCCTGCGCACCTGAACGTCTGGCCGACGTTCCTGTATGTTCTGATGGCATGGCGCTGTACTCCGCTCCATTCCGGTGCCATGTTCCTTCTGGAGAGTCTAATCGGCTGACAGGTGGCTGTTCGGATGGGAGAGAAGGTGAGATGGCGTCAGGTATGCCACCATCTCGCCTACACACCCATCCGTGCCAAGGCACCACGGCCACTTGTCATCCAGACACTCCTGCCAGGAACGTGTCACACTACTCTCCACTGCGACAGTCGCTCATGCCGTCAGAACATACGATGTCATACTGACATCATGGTGCTTGCCTATAGAAAGCCGTTGGCTTCATCGGTATGGGCGCAGGAAGTTGGCATAGTCATACATACAGGGCAAGGGCAAAGGCGACTGTCACTGTCTCTTATGCAGATGGAGGACAGGCCACCATCAGCAGAGACAGGGGCAGAGGACAAGCCCACTGCCTGATGACGGTCGCTTACTTTGCCCTTGCTTTATCCTGTATGTCTGACTATGCCAACACCCTGCACCCCATGCAAGCGACACTATGGGGATGAGATAGTCACCCCATAGAGTCGCCAGTACCGCGGATGCGCCTCGCTGCTGCCCCTGCCTTGTTTTGACACTGCCCCGACAACTATTCCATACGGTGTGACAAAAATACGTGACATATTCCGCTATGGCAAGTGGGGCAAGTCGCTTCGGGGCGTAGGGCGGTGGGGGCTGCTTTCGCAGTTGGGATGCGCTTTTCGCGCACCCGGCGGCCCGAAAAGTCCCTAAAAATGGACTTTTCGGGTAAAGAGGTAGTGGAAAAATCTGGAAAATTCCCGCAAATCGCCGTGCGACTTGCCGCCACTTGCCGCCTGATGGGCGACACTTGCCATGCTTTTCGAGGCGACTTGCCACGAAAACCACGAATTTTCCAGCTCTTGCCACTTTATTGCTCATTCCTTGCTCGATGCAAGGAAAATTTTGTACATTTGCAGCGTTTTATTTAGTAATTATGAAATCAAATATATTAAACTCTTTCAAATCATGTGCTCTGTCTGCAGAAGAAATACACGAAGCTTCTGAACGTCTTAGTCTTCTTGGTCGTAAGGTTGGTCCTTATAGTGAAGCAGAATTAAAGGCAAGGGGGAGAGGCAGGATAAAGATGTTGCATGCAGCAATTATGGGAAAGTCCTGCTATACCTGCCGTTTTCATCTTGTAGATAATACTGGTTCAAAATTGGGCTGTACCTTTAATGGTTTGTGCCACACTCCAGAAGGAGAAAAGCTTAAATACAGGACAAGTGACAAATTCCTTTTAGATGTCTATGGTCCATCAGGAGATATTATGGAAAACTTAAACTTACATTTATTATGAAAAAAAATCTATTTTTATTAGTGATGGCTCTGATGAGCCTTAACGTGAGTGCTCAAATGCAGGGCGAGAAGTATGCTTATTGTATTATGCAGTGCAATGGCAAGGTATTCAGCTCAAAGTATATCGTGACTCTTGATTTTGGCGAGACCATGAGCCAGAGAAAGCAGATATACGAAGATGGTAAGAAAAAGCAGTTCAACAGTAACGGAGAAAGTCTGAACTACATGGGCAGACGTGGCTGGGAGGTAGTTAGTACCTATACGGACCGTGACTTCAAGCAACAGTTGATTTTATTTTTCGTCCTCAAAAAGAAAATTGAGTCAGAAGATGATGTGTTGAAGGGACTGGACCTTAAAAATTCCGAAGATTAACTTGTAATAATTCTAAATAGACACACAAAATCCCGAAATCCCTTGCAGGTTTCGGGATTTTGTCGTACCTTTGCCCTCGCTTAACAGACAGTGGTAGACCACTCGGCAGGGCGCACGTCAGACGCCTGAGCATCATGCTGGGGCATTTTTTTTGCCCATAGTGCATCCGTATAACGGCTGCCATCTCGTAGATAGAACTGCCCTCTGGGTGAGTCACTGTCTGTTAAGCAACGGGATGTGCAGCCGTTTCTCTGTATCTCCGTGCCGGCGAGGTTCACCGGCTGCTTAACAGACAGTGCAATATGCAACAGACTATTCAACTCGGGCAGGTTCAGCCCTCGGTGCTTTCTCAGGTGAAGGCAGTCGTAAAGAACTGGAGAGCAAAGTTTGACCAGGCTATCATGCAGAGCGAGTTCTGCCAGGTGCTGGGCATCACCCCTTGGCACTTCACGCTGCAGGGTGTGGCCGTCACGCTGCTGGTAGGCCTGGCGCTGGTGTTGGTGTGTGGTGTGGCCGAATGGCTGGAAGGAGGTGCGCTATGATTACCCTACTAACCTTGCTGCAGGAGGATAGCCGCCACTTGCGGCAGTTCCGTGAGCAGACAGCTGAGATGGTGGCCGTGTGCGACCAGATGAGCCAGGCACGGACTCCGGCAGAGCTGCTGCACCACCAGCGGGCCTACCGCCGTCTGGCCGACATGCAGGATGCGACTAATTACCGCCATGAACTCCGCGTTCGTGGCATCAGTAAACGACTAAACATGAAGTGATATGGCACGGATAGAAGTTAGCAACAAGGAAGGAAGCAAGGAAGCTGCTTTCGTGCAGAAGCTGCTCGACAGCTATTTCATGTTCCGCGACTGTCTGCCGCGCGAGGGGTACATTCAGGAGAACAAGACCACGCAGCAGATCCAGGACGAACTGGAACCGATGTACAGCGTGACCACCGGTGAGATTGTCGGCTACATGCTGGAGCATGATTACCAGCCTGCCACCGAACAGGACGGCACCGTCACGTGGGCCATCTGGAGGCAGGCATAAAACGAAAGAGAACACATTTTTTTACATTTTCCCGTGAGGGCGGTTCGTCGTGATGATGCGCCGCCCTCTGTATTTTTACTCCCCTTTATTCTTATTTACCTTTGTATGAAAAAAGACGCAATGGATCATAGCAACAATGACAACATACGAGGATTGCGCAGCATAGAGTTCAGTTCCATGCTGCCTGATCTGCAAATCAGTGCCACCGGCAAGACACTGGTGGAGGTGAGCATCGACGGCGAAACCGTCTTCAGCGAACAGATGTGGCCGGGAGACAACGGCATCGTACTGGAAGACCTGCGCGATCTGGTGGAGCCCTACTGCGACGCACGACAGACGGTGGAACTGGAGGTGAACGGCCAGCACGCCACGGTGGTGTGCTGTCATGCCGACTTCGGCGAGGAAACGGCCGAGCACTATCTGCAGAACCACTTCCTCAGCATCCTTCAGGGACGGAAACTCACCGCCCTAGGACGATTGGAGTTACTGCCCGTGCAGGGTACCGGTGAGACGGCCACGTGCACCGCCATCTACAGCGACGGCAGCAATGCGACGTTCAGTGTCGAAACGTGGCTGGAGAAAACCCACTTCACAGAATACGACGTGTCGCCATTGAATTTCATGACGACTGGAAAGACGCTCATCGGCTACACCATCAGCGTGGGCAGCCGAACGCAGGAGTACGAGCTGGATCTTTCCGCTCCCGACTGCGCCCCCATCCTGATCTTCGAAAACAGCTTCGGTATGGAGGAGGTGTTCTACTGCACCGGCCTGCACAAAGTCGTTCCTACATATAAACGTCTATCAGCTTACATCGGTCGCATTCAGCGCAACTACCACATTGGCGAGACTCGTGCCTTTCATGCCGACACAGGCCCGCTGACCATGCCCATGGCCAACTGGCTCGATGACCTATTCCGTTCGAAGTACGTGCGCGTGGCCAACCTTTATGACGGCATGATCACACCCGGCAAGGAGATTCTTATTACCGACTCCAAGAGTGAATATTCTAACGACGATGCCGAGATTCCACGCTTCACCTTCACCTACCAGTACGCCCAGAGCAACCATAATGTGGTGGATCTGCGGAGAGCAGGGCGCATCTTCGACAATACTTTTGACAACACTTTCAACTGATGGAAAACAAAAAAGCAATACATATCAACGAGGCCCTGCAGATAATGGACCTGGCGCGGGAGCGGAAGCAGACCGTGAACCTGAAGGTGTGGGAACTGCAGACGGGCAATGTCATCGAGTACCGGGGCTGGCTCGTCTCGAGCAGCAACTGGAAGGGCGGCTGGCACCGCGTCATCAACCCGGCAAACAACCAGATCCGCACGGTGCCTGACATCCTGATTCATGAAATTAACGGATTATCAATATACCTGTAAAGATATGGAAGAAAAGAAAGACCTGTTGCGCGTTGGTACCAATGGTGACTATGACGTATATGAGATAATGCCTTCCTCAGTGGTGAATGCCCTCGAGGGGGTGCAGTCGGAGTTTATCACTCGCTATGGTGGGGACAGTGATGGCGGCTTTGCCGATGCCGAGGACGATGACATCGTGCAGACCATCGGCATCGGCGGGCGACAGTACTCTTACGTTCCGTGGGGTGGCGAGAATATGCTGCCCTACCATGTGCAGACGCTGATAGGCAAGAACATGGTCACTTCACAGTGCCAGCAGTTCAACTCACTGGTGAGCTACGGCCAGGGACTACAGTTCTTCAACCGTGGTACCGATGATAGGGCCACTGACCCGGAGATACGGCAGTTCTGCCTCAGGAACGCGCTGCACCTCCAGTTCTGGGAGCAGGCCACCGATATGAAGTATTACTTCTTCTCGGTGCTGCATATCTCGCTGTCGCGCGATGGCAGCAAGATTGTGCAGCTGCGCCATGAGGATGCCTGCCACTGCCGCTTCTCACCCCGCAACAAAAAGGGAAGCTCGGAGTATGTCATCATTGCCAACTGGCGCAAGGCGAACCCGAAGAAGGCACGTGTGCTGCCCCTGCTCGACGAGGTGGATCCGCTGGGCGACCTGATGGTGCGCTTAGGACGTGAGCCTGACCCCGAGACGGGTAAGCGCACAGCCGGCACCGCCGACCGCCACTTTGCCGTGGTGTGCCGCGTGCCGACAGTGGGCCATCAGATATACCCCATACCATATTATTACAGCATCTTCCTCGATGCCTGGTATGATATCTACCGCCTCATTGGTACGGGCAAGCGATACATGATCAAGAACACGGCAGCTCCCCGCTGGCAGGTGGAGATCCACAAGAACTACTGGAACAACGTGTGCAACGAAGAAGGCATCACCGACCCAGAGAAACGCAAGGAACGCATCAAGAAGGAACGGCAGAACATCACCGAGTTCTGCACAAAGCCGGAGAATGCAGGCAAGGCATGGATAACCAGTTACGACACCGTACTGGAGGGAAAAGAAACGCGCATGGTGCGTGTCTATGCCCTCGGTGCCGACAAGAAGGAAGGTGGCGACTGGAGCGAGGACATGGGCGAGGCTGCTAACTCGCTGTGCTTCGCCATGGGCGTTCACCCGAACATGGTAGGTGCCACGCCGGGCAAGTCACAGATGAACAACTCCGGCAGCGACAAACGCGAGCTGTTCAACCTGAAACAGACCATCGAAAAGCCCTGGCACGACGTGATGGAAGTTCCCTACCATGTAATGATGCACTTCAACGGGTGGGATGAGAAGTACGACATCAAGGTGCCGATGATTGAGATGACAACGCTGGATAAAAACAAAGAGTTTGACATAAAGAAAGATGACAATGAAACTGGAAATAACAAAGACTGACTTTGAGCGGGCCGTGCCTGCTGCCCGTGAGCCGAAGGGAAAGATCTTCGAAGTGATGCAGGATGCCATCATGAACAAGGTGGAGGTGATAGGCTGCCATTTTCTGGGAGATCCTGGTATAGCTGCTGTAGAAGACAGAGAGAACACCATGGGCGAGATTCTGCGCCCGCTGGTGAAGCAGCTGGCTTGTGTCATGGCTTTCCTTGAGGAAATGCGCGGACTCGACCTGGTACTGACCGCCACCGGATTCGGTGTGGTTTCTACCAACGACACAGCACCGGCTTCAAAGATGCGCGTCGATGCGCTCGATGGCGACCTACGACGCAAAGAGTGGCTGTTGCGCAGTGACCTCGTCACCCATCTCTTCAAGGTGAAAGGCTGGGCCGATACCGAACAGCGGCATATCAATGTCTGTACGCTCTTCTATCGCTTCACAATGCTGGAGCAGTATGCCGGCATCTCTCATCCAAAGCCAGAGGACTGGAGTATGAACGTTCCTGCAATGCTGGCAGCCGACAGCTATCTGCGAAAGCATATCGGCTACGATTATATGGAAGAGCTGCTGCAGCAGCTAACATCAAACAACCTGAGTGAGAGCAATCTCCCAGTGGCGGTGCTCTGTACGAAGTTTATTGGTGCCTGGATCGCACAGAACCACCAACTGAAGGAAGAGTTGTATATGCGACTGATTAACCGCCTGGAAGCTGACCTCTCACTCTATCCCAAGTATGCTGACAGCAAGGCCTACCGCCTGAATCACTTCAAACCCTACGAGAACCATGCAGAAGACAGCGCCTTCCACTTTGTCGGCTGACGGTGTGCTGCACCTCACCTGTCCACGTTCCTGGAAAGAGATGACTCAGGAGCAGCTGCGCTATGCGCTGCATGTCGTCGGCTGCGGGCTGTATTCCTTCGTAGAGGGCCGCACACTGATGCTGCTGCGCTTCACTGGCATAGAGGTGAAGGAGAAAACTCCATACGGATGGGCCTGCACGGTGACTGTTACCAAGGAAAACGGGAAGCAACGTAAGCACCATTTCTTCATGCAGTCATGGCAGGTGCAGGATATGATTAAGCAGCTGGAATTTGTCGACAGCTACGAGACCTTCGATGTGCGGTTGGAGAGTATCGGGGGCTTCAAGGCTGTCGACGGCCTGCTGCATCGCGTCATGTTCCAGGATTACCTGAACATGGAAAAATACTATCAGGGTTATCTCGCTACCAAGCAGCATCGGTATGCACTCGGACTGGCCAAGCTGCTTTATCCCGGTGGGGTAAAGATCATCGACGATGCTGAGCTGACAAACTGCGTGATGTGGTTCTCGTATGTGAAGAAGCAGTTCTCTAAGTCCTTCCGTCATTTCTTTAAGCCAGCCCCAGAGGGTGGCAAGACGATAGACTGGGTGGAACAGATGAACGTTCAGATCAGAGCACTGACCGACGGTGACATCACCAAGGAGAGCGCGGTACTGGAGAAAGACTGCTGGCGTGCGCTGACAGAGCTTGATGCCAAGGCACGTGAGGCTGAAGAATTCAGAAAGAAATATCCTAAAGCATAACCAAATGGAACAAGAACAATTTGACGCACTGGAATACTTCGAGTCACTGGGTAAGAAGAACAAACTGGCCAAGAAGAACGGCTTCGTGGTGGACTATTGCAGTGGCCCTGGTGCACTGGAGCCGATGATGGCAGAATACCGCGATGCACAGAACTTCATCTTCGTCGATGACACCACGAGCAGCAACACCTTCTCGAACAAGGTGGGGTGGTTCGACCGCAATGTGTACTGTGTCCACATCCTTGCAGGCTATGAGTATGGCAATGCCGAGAGCTATAACCAGGCTCTCCGTCTGTGCCGAAAGTTGTTCCGGCAATTCCTCTCACGTATCATCAAGGACAAGGAGAGCTATAAGTACGGCACACAAATGATGTACCTGAACACCGGCAACGTCTATTCGAATGAGTATGGCCGCTATTCCTTCAACGGGTGTACAGGGTTGTTCTTCCAAATACAGAACGATGAGCCGACAGACCTGGTGTTTGATGCTGATGAGTGGGAGGAGTAGAGCATGGGGTACATGAAGCGCATGGCGGAGAACCGCCGACAGTCATACCGCCGTGGCCGTGTGCAGGTTATGAGCGAAATAGCTTTGGTTGAACAGCAATGGACGCGCAATCAAGTAGCCTACTGGCAGGAACGTATCGATAAGCTGCGCATCAATGATACTGGTGCGCTGCGCTCCAGTATAGTTGGCATGGTGCATACTGGTCCGATAACAACCATTGAACACTCATTCCTTTTATACGGGAAATATGTCAGTGATGGCGTAGCACGCGAGTTCGGTAAGGGCTACACCGACAGTATGGGAAGAACCTATGAAAGTCACCGTGGCGGCGAAGGTACGTGGAACCGTGGTCAACTTCCGTTCCTCTTGCCTGGTGGTGAGGAGTATCGTCGCAAACATCACTTAGACGAAGCTAAGAAAGTCGGTCCGGCGTGGGGAGGACGCGAGGCTGGTGGACAGCCACACCGCCAGCGTGACTGGTTTTTCCGTAAATATGCTGCAGGTCGTCATGTTCTAAATGAACTCGAAATGGCAGCCTACGGCCAGGCATACCAGGGAATGCTGACGCAGGCTGTTGACGGCTTGTTCCATCGCACCCGCTTCCTGTAGTTTTATCTACGCGCATAAGGGGGTATCTTTGCATTGATAAATTTTGTTTCATAAGCTTAAATTAAAATGATTAAGAAGTGATGGCAGCACTCACATACAATCAGATATATGAGCTGTTAACCACTGTTCGGGACGAACGGAGGATACACGCCAACACGGCTACCCGCGTAGGAGAGGCCATGCTGGCGCTGCTGTCATACATCGCTTCTGCCCCTTACCTGCGAAAGGACCAGGCAGATGCAACAAACTATCTCCTGTCGCTGCTTGCTGGGGCTGTCGTGGGTGAGTCGGGGCAGATACGACTCAACCCCGACGGCTCCATCAGCTGCAAGCGGTTAGTGGTGGAAGGAAGTGCCATCTTAAATGAACTGGTGTTCAACCACCAGAACGTGTTAGAGGGCGATACGTATTTTACCGACAGGGGAATCATCGAGTCAGTGCAATATATAGGCAACGGCCAGTACCGGCTCACCATGCGCAAGATGTATGACAATGACCGGGTCACCTTCCACACCTACGATGTGCTGAAGTGCGCGATGAACAATCTGGATGTGGGGCGTACCTACCGCACATCGTGGATGCGCGTGGACTCGGTGGATCTCGATGCCAACAGTATCGATGTGACCCTCTACGACAACGAGGATGTGCCGGGTGGCGTGAACTATGCGCCGGAGCCTGCTGCAAGAATGATACGCTGGGGCAATCAGGTGGATCCGGACCGCCAGCAGGTGTTCTTCGTCAGCTCGAAGGATGGAAGATTCCTGTTCCTGCAGGGAGTCACCAAGCCCATCCTCGACGATGGCAACTATTCGGCCTTCGTCGGCCTGCCTCCTGACCTCGACTGTCTGAAGAACCTGCCCATCAACAAGCGACAACCGTATATCTATGCCCGTGGTCTGATTGTCCAGGACTTCATCCGTGTGGACTATCAGGGCAATCCACAATATACGGCCCGTGACCGTGGCCAGTGGAATGCCGAGACACAGTACCTCTACGGCTACGATGAAGAGGCACAGGGCTTCTTCGCCGACCGTGTGTGGTGGGGCGGCTGTCTGTGGCAGGCAGCGGTAGAAAAGCCCACCGTGGGCAAGGAGCCTAGATACAACAATGCTGACTGGGCCTGTCTGCTCGGTGGCAAGAACATGACCTTGGAGATTGTGAGCACGGCAGGCGACAGCTTCCCGGCAGGAAAGCCGTGGCAGACTACGCTCGTCGCCTCGCTCTGGAATGCCGAGATGCAGATCAGCGACACAGAGATAGGCTGGAACAACATCAGTTGGCAGCGCATCAGTCATGACAGCGGCGGCGATATGGCATGGAATATCACTCACGCTCAGGGAACCTTGGGCTTCACCCTGCCACTCGACTCAGCCGTTGACTATCCCGGAACGTGGGAGGCCGGTGCCCAGGTGAGCTTTCGGTGTGATGTCTATCTGCCGGAGCAGGACAACACCTTCAATGCCATGTATTCGATACTAATGTAATTTTTTGAGATATGAGGATAAGAAAAAATCAAGGCCGCGTGGTGCATGCACCGTTGAGCTTCATCTTCCAGATCGTGGAGATGGGCGGATCACTGCTGCAAAAGTATGATGCCTCGTCGCTGTCGTTCATTCCGAACAGAACGCTGACTCCCTTCGTGCTGAAGCCACAGCTGATCATCAGTGACCCTGACGGTACGATTGCCACAGCCGACTATGTGGCGCAAATGGTTAACGTGACATGGACGCTGACACTTGTTTCGGGTGGCATCTGTTCCGTGCTGCCTGCTGCATCGGAGAGTGAACACAACTACACCGTCGATGCCGTGACGAAGAGGCTGACACTCTACCGCAACACACAGCCGCAGGAGGTGGTGAAGATTGCTTTCCATGGTGAATACATCGATCCTCGACGCAACGAGGTGTTCAAGTTCGACTGGGAGAAGGACTGTGTGACTGAGACACAGACCGACCTGAACATCACGCTCGATGCCGGCAAATGGCGCGGCAAAGTGCGACTCGTGCCGATGCGTCACTGGGGACGGTTCGGCATCCCAGTACAAATGAAGAACGGCCCTGATGACATTCCTGATGAAAGAGCCTCGTATCAGTGGCAGTGGTGGAACACAGAAACACGGGCTTTCAGTGAGGACTTCAGCGAGCAGCCGTGGCTGGTAAGCGGTGAGCAGACAAAGGAAATCATCGTTGACCAGGACTATATACAGGACGTTACGCTGAGGGTGAAGGCCGTCGCCTACGGCAATGCAAACACGGCTAAGTATTTCGTAACACGCCTGAAACGGTGGTATGGCCAGTTTGACTATGACATCGAGTTCCTGCGTGGCAAGTACATCTTCCATGACACAACAACAGTTGTGCTCAACGCATGGGTGGCCAATGCCAAGGGCATTATCAGCAACCCATGCCGATTCTTTGACATGGAACTCTTCTTTGCATCTGGCAATGGCGAGTTCGAGAGCGTGGGCTATGGCGAGGAAGCCGTCGTCAACAAGGGAGGTCTCCAGAGCGGACAGCCGCAGGCAGGCATTCTCTGCCGTGAGCTGAGTGCCTACCGTGCGCTCTGCGATGACAGCGGCAAGCCGGTGACGATGGACAATGGCACCGTGATATTCATTCAGATTCCTACAAAATCAAGAGAGGTATGAAAGCAATACAGTATTATGTAGTAAGTCACGATGATGCGCTGCGCCTCGGCGTGGCTGAATTCAGGCAAGGGACGGCAAAGGACGGGTACCTGGTGCATTCGGGCGACTTCGCCTGTGCCACGGCAGACTTCCTCGCTCGTGCAGTCCCCGTGAATGAAAAAGAAGCGTTGGATTTTATTAAAACACTGAAGAAATGAATAATAACGTATCGAAAATCAAGACCCTGTACGCCTATGAGGACGGCGACACCATCACACCGAGAATGGGTGTGCAGATAGCTACAGGACACGGCCTGCAGCAATATTACGATGCCCAGACAAGAGTCGTGTCGAACACCGACTTCTCCAGTTATCCAGCAACACTCTTTCCGCAGCCGTACTCCGGGAAGGCCGGTGCCGTGGTCGTACCTGCTGCCGGTGGACAATGGTACTTCAACAACATCGCCGACAACAACGGCATTCTCGATGCTGATGGTACGGTGAAGGCTGCCTTTGCCGACCGTTTCGAGCTAACTGAAGTGACTATGAACGGCAAAAAGTTTCCCGGACTGAAGATAAAAGCCAATCTGGTGACACCGCAGAACAATATCGCCACCGATATTTATATCTACTACCAGGGAACATACACCGGCAAGCCTTTCGTATGTGAACAGATGATTCCTGTGCAGCAGGTCGTGGGCAATGCCTACCAGCTGCTGGTGTCGGTGACCGGTGCTGACGGCACTGGCGACGAGGTGATTTCTGACGATCAAGAGTCACTGACCTATACGGCCATGCTGCAGATGATGTCAACAGGTGCATCCATTAATGATGCCGTGATTACCTTCGAGCATTTCGGTACCAACGGCTGGGAGGCTGTAGCCAACCAGGCAGGCGTGACGGTCATCAACGGCAACAGCCTCACGCTCTACGAGGCTGCCGTGGACGGCTCAGAACTGTTCCGCGCCAAGGCCGTCTATCTCGGCAAGACGTACTATGCAACGATGAACCCCACCGACGAGCATGACCCCTACTATATCGTGGACGGCTGCTCAATAGCCGGTGACACGGTGAAGCGGGGTGAGACGGTGTCCTTCACGCCGAAGGTGTATAAACGTCACAACGGCGTAGGAGAAGAAGATGAAGACGTGACGGCCTCTGAGGGGTGGACGTTCACCTACACTTTGGTATCACAGAAGACCGGCGACACCATTACAGAGATTAACGAGACGGGCATCACATACGAGAAACTGACTCAGTATGGCGGTATCGCCACAAGGATCCAAGCAAGCAGACCGTAAGACATGCAACTATCGAAGATCAAGAACCTGCTGCCTGCTCCAGAAGACGGACTCACTCCTGCCGTGGCGGTATTCTCTCCTCCAGTGCTCTGGGTGGAGACTGGAGAGGATGGTCTGAGCAAAAGCGAGATTGGCACTTTCGTCAATGCTACTGTCATGGCGGACGGAAGAGCCATAGCACATTACACGCCCGTCATCATCAGCAGCCCGTCAGGAGCCGATGTAGCTTACGACGATTCAGTACACGCATTCCATGTGGGAATTGAAGCTTCGACTCCGGCAAGCAGTTTCGAAGGAGAGGTGAAAGTGGCGTTCACAGTCACCGACAATGGCAAAGAGCTGCACACTACGAGGTCATTCATGATAGTCGCGAAAAAAGAGGGGAAAAAAGGGGATAATCCTGTTATCTACGGGCTCATAACGAGCGTAAGCGTACTGTCTGCAGACAGCAAAGGAAATGTACTGACAGGAGCCGTCACCGTCGATGCATACAGAATAGAGGGTATGACGCGCACACCGCTGCCGTTGGGAAACAAAACCCTGACAGACGGGTGTGGACACTGGATTCAGTACTGCCGAGATAGCGGCAACTGGACAACGTCCTCGAGCTCGGCCTACAGAGACAACACGCTAACCCTTTCCGCTTCAATCGTAAGGTCAACGGAAAGGACCCTGTCCTTTAGGCTCGTAAGAGGCACATCGGTATCTGCGGCTGAAGTTGTCCTTGAACTGCCGCCCATACCCGTGGTGAAACACGGTGCGCAAGGAGAAATAGGTCCGTGGTGGTTCCCTGCTGGGAAATGGAGTGTGGAAAGAAGCTATGAACGCACGGAGAGAAATATCCCCGTGGTGGAGTATGCAGATATCTACTACTACCCGAAGGATGTGGGAGTAATTGTAGCAGGAGGCCAGAGTCCAGACCAGAATAGCGCATGGATCGTGGCCTATGGCTTCGAGTTCGTGTTTACAAAAGTCCTCTTCGCCACATTCGCAAAGCTCGGACCGGTCATTGTCAACGGCGACTGGACGATCTCGCAGCACGGAAAACAGGCAGGGGCATGGTCGGAAGACTATACACGCTTCGAGGCGGAGCACCCCGGCGATAGCACAGGAATGAACTTCCTGCCGAACCTGGCATTTGACTTCAAAACGGGGAAAGCCTACATGCAGGCGGCTGACGTAAAAGGGACGGTGAAAGCCGATAACTTGTATATAAGTTCTAACTGGGATGAAGATTGTAAATGGGTTGCAGTGATGAGTCAGGAAAAGCTGAGGGAATTCTACGCATATATGGCACAAGAGGGAGGACTCATACAGGAGGAAAGTGACCAGGAAATGCTCGACAGCCTTACGGACGGAACACTGATCAGCCTTTTAGAGGAAACGGAAAAGCTGGCCTTCTTGAGACGTATTACGGCAGTACCTGTCTATGAAGACTGGGAAACAGGAATCGTAAAATGTACTGGATCGGCACAGAAAATATACGTGTTCTATCATCAGGACGACAGTATTTACCTCCCGGCACCTTCACTATACCCTGGAAAAACGGTGGAAGTCTATAATCACAGGGGAGGAGACACATACGTAAGCTGTGCGTCAACACCTGAAGAAGTGAATGTGACGACAACGGTCAACGAATATCCGGAAAGGCTGTGCTTTGCACAGGCAGTAAACGCTGACGCAAACCCTGACTTCCACGGGGTGTATGCAGAAGGAGATGACCTGATTGTGAACGTGGGTGCACACTATTCCCATCCCGGATTCACTGTCAGCAACGGAAGGAAACACGCCTACCACTCAATGCGGCTGTGTTCTTCACAAGATATTCTTCACCCGGAGAACAACGAGTACCACTACTTCTGGGTATGTATCGAATCGACAGCTATCTTCTAATTCAAATATTATGGACAAAATTAAAATGAAAGAAATCGAAGGCCTGAACGTAGGTGCTAACACCTATATTCTTGGCTATGACACGAAGGCCGGTAAGACGGGCCTTATTGCCGTGTCACAGGTAAGCGGCAGCCTGCCTTGGTTTGGTCGCAAGTGGGCTAAGGGAAATGCATCGCCCGTCGGCTCGCCCGTCGGCGACTTCGACCTTGGGCAGACATTGGCGAAACAGCTGGGACTCGGCGGATATCTGGTGACAGATGCCCACCAGCGCACAAAACTGTCGCCAACAAACCATAATCTGCTCGAAAACGGTGGCGCTGCCGACCTTACGGGAGGTGCCGGACACTATCAGTGGGGCTGGAACGTGCCTTTCTACTATCAGGTGTACGAGGATGACAACTACCTCTATGAGACAGCATCTCTTGGTGGACCGCGTCCTGGCTTCTGGAACTACTACATCCCCGTGGGTAGCCGTTCCTGTGCCGGATATGCTGCAATGGACCGCACAAACGCTAAGCTGATGAGTGTAGTCAACAGCACGGCACAGTTCCGTGGAGGCAACAATGATGCAACGCTCGATGGCTTATTCAACTCACAGCTTTGCATGCCAGCCACGAACATGGATATCGCAGCATTCCGTACAGCTGCTCGTAAGAACGGTACACTGTGGTTTGCCAATGAGCGAGTCATGCAGTATATTACGGCTGCCCTGAAGCGCATCATATTCGGCAACCGTAACATTCAGGCTGCTTTCAATGCCACGCTGGATGCCAACGGACTGCGCCAGGGAGGCACAGGAGAAGGCATCGACATGCCAACAGATTGGGAACACGCATGGAAGTATTACCCCTACGCAAAATTGAACATTGGCATTGACCAGGGCGACTTCACAGGACTGCTCAGTACCACCATCAACGACAACGGCACTCAAAAGACCATCGGCAACATTCCTTCATTCTACGGACTGAAGAATGATTACAAGTATCTCACAGCAATGAGCGAGAACATGTTGCTGCAGTGCAATCCGGACAAATCGCAAACGCTCTATGTAAGCGACAACATTGACGGCTCACAGATGAACCTTTCAAGCGTCGCAGGTCTGACACAGATTGGCAAAGGGCCGGTCGCTTCAGCTGCCGGATGGCAGTACGCGAAGGAGTACACGCTGAAGAATCTGGCATTCTTCCCGAAGGAAGAGCTGGGCGGCAGCTCCAGCACATTCTACTGCGACGGCTATTACAATCCAGCCGCCACAAGCGGTTTGCGTGGTGCCGTATTGCTGGGCTTTGCCAGCATTGGTGACACTGCGGGCTCGGTGTTCCTCAATGGCAACGATGCGGTCTCGGGTGCCAATGCGCACCGGGGCGCGTTCCTCTGCGAATATGCAGAGGCGTTCACGACGCAACCAGTGTGGTGCGTGGAAAACTGAGCAGGCAAAGGGGGCGCAGCAAGCGCGGAGCGCAAAGAACACCGGCGCGATAGCGCCCCCGCCCGATAGGGCGGTCGATACCGCGAAGCGGTCGGCGATATTTTTAATTTGTATAAATAACAACCAAAATTCGCTCTTTGACTTGTTGAATTGACAAAAAAGGTGTAACTTTGCACCTGCTTTTCTAAGTAAAAGTAGGTAGAACTCCCAAGCGCGGTTTGCGTGGTGCCGTATTGCTGGGCAATGCCAACAATGGTGACAATGCGGGCTCGGTGTACCTCAATGGCAACAATGCGGTCTCGGATGCCAATGCGAACCGGGGCGCGTTCCTAAACGATACCTATAAAAGATAAGGGAGTGAGCCTGACCCATAGGTCGAACATAGCTGAGATGGCAGCGAGCCTCGTAACCATGTATGGTGAGCGGCATACCTGTCGGGAGGTTTCGCAGACTCCCACCAGACCCACTTTTAGACCCACTCTTAGACCCCTTTCAAGACCCCTTTTTAGAACCACAAGATCCACGCCTTTATGCGTAGAATACGCGACAACAGGGAGAATGAGTCGATGGGAAATGCCATCAAGGCATACGACAATTACTCCGACCAGAAACATCAGCGCGACTACGTGAAGGCCTTCGATGCGGACTTGCAACACAACCTCGAGGAGATTGTGAGGCAGATTGCCGATGAATCCTGGGAACCTAAGGGCTATGTCCAAAAGGTCATCTTTGACAGGAAAAAGCGGACGCTTGCCAAAGCTCCCATCGAAGACCACGTATTGGAGAGCGCTACCATACTGCCATACGAGAAAGTCATATACGACTACTCTACTTGGCGGGCACCAGCCGTGAAGCCCAATATGGGCACTCATGGCTTGTTCCGCTTCCTACGTAATGAACTGTACGGTTGGACGCAGGAAGATATGTCGTATTATGTCGCTATTGATGCTCACCACTACTTTCCGATGATGGATCATGCCATCTTAAAGGATGCGTTAGAGAGGCTGATAAAGTCTGGCAAACTGCTTACCTTCATGTTCAAAGTGGTTGACAGTTACATTCAGGGCGCTCCACTCGGAATTAAGGTGGCACAGCTGTTCGGACAGATATATCTCGCAAGGTTTGACAGGCTGGCTATGCGTTTCTTCGATATCGGCAATGACCCTGAGAAAATGGCATACTGGACACAGCGCTATGTGACTGACCGCATCTGTACAGCGAAGACCGAGGCTGATTACCGAGAACTGTGTCTAGGGCCTGGCTACTTGTCACGGAAATTTGAGTGTTACGTTGAAGAGGGTGTTCCGTTTTATTTCCGATTTGTTGACAATATTCTTTTCAGACACGCCGACAAGACGGCACTTCACATTATCCTGGAACTTGCTATTATGCATTTGTCTCGTGACTGGCATGTGACAGTCAACACCGATTATAACGTACGTCCTATTTGGATGGGCATACGTCTCGGTGGCTATGTGTTCTACCATGACCATGTGGCAGTGAGCAAACGTAACAAACAGGAACTGGCTAGGCACGTGAGACGGTTGCAAAAGAAGGGGTTTGATGAAGAACAGATAAGAATAAAGCTTTCTTCTCGGTTCGGATTCATCAAACATGCTGATTGCATCAACCTTATAAAGTCATTAGGTATGGAAAAATCATTAGGTAAGATTATCAAGAAACGTCGGGTAAGACCGCCGTTCCAGGGCATGAACCCTGAGCAGAAAGTGCCGTTCTCATCGGTAGTAACCAAATGTAAAGAAATGTTAAACGGGGGGGGGGGTAAACCAGCTCCTACCAAGTTATTTCTTGAAGACTACGTCATTCAGGACTCGAAAATCGAGAAACAGATCGTTTCTGTGAGCATGTCTGACTCTGCAGGACAGATACAAGACATTCCGAAGCAAGTGCCTGGAAAGGTGCTGGCCATCAGATTCAAGAAAATCATCCAGACATTTGTGACAACGGACTTCAATGGTGAGGAACAAGAAACCTACCAGTTCGAGAAAACACGGGATGAGAAAGGACAGCCAACATCACAGGATGCAGAGTTCTACACCTTCACGGGATCAAAAATCATGATTGACCAGGCCATGAGTGATTTTACTCGCGAAGACCTACCCGTTCCCACAGTCATTCAGCAGTTCAGAGGCAAGGATGGTAAGGAATATACCAAGTTTACTTGAATATGAACAGACATGTTTATCAACAGCCTCGCACGTATCAGAGATACGACGAAGAGCACATTATCGGTTACCTCAATGAGGAAGTGTTGAACAATTACCAGCCAGCGCAGCAGACAGAAGGTGAAGACGTGCTGGAACCTTGGCCTACTGCCTATGCCTACACCGGTACTGAGACCGATGGCGGCACAGTGCTGAAATGCGACAACCAGAGCGACTACGGCGATGTGGCCAACGCCATCATCCGCAGCCGCTACTCTGAGAGTCAGGAATTGGCCATCCAGCGCCATGCCATCAATGGCGACTATGCCGAGAATGCCCAGGAGTATGAGGAATACAACACCTGGTGCCAGTATGCCGTAGCCACCGCCAAGAGGTGGGTGCTGGGCTGACCTCGTCCTCTTCTATTTTTGCACTGCCACGTCGCCCATCAGCGGCATGGCAGTGTATTTTTATGCCTGCACGTTTCTGTTTACTTTTGCACTGTCTAAAATATTAAAGTTATGATTGAGCAAGTTAAAAACGTGATAGTCGGCATATTCATGGCTGTGCTGGCTTATCTGAAGCCCATCGAGGGAGAGCTGTGGAGCCTGTTCCTCATCTTTTTCCTCAACTTTGTCTTCGGCTATCTCTCGGGCATGATTGCCAAGGGCGAGGACTTTTCGCTGAAAAAAGCCTTCCGCTGCATCGGCGAGGCCACTGTGTTCTTCATCCTCTGCACGGCCATCTATGCCATCGGGCGACTAAAAGGTGAACTGGTGGGCGCGCTGCAGTGTGTGAGCTTCATTACCTACACCATCATCTACTTCTACTCCACCAACGTGCTGAAGAACCTGAAGCAGATCTTCCGAGAGGGGACAGCACCGTGGAGCGTGGTGTCGTTCATCTACTACGTCATGCGGTTCAAGTTCATCGAGCGCATTCCGTTCCTGGCCGACTACATGAATATCAAAGGGAGAAATGTTGATGGAGAAAGATGAAATTACTGTGGCATTGGGGACTGCCCATGAGGAATTTACACCAGGCAAAGGTTCTCCAGATGGCCGATTCCGTGAACCTCGCTATTCACGCGAAGTCCTTTTGGAGGTAGATGCCATCTTGAAGAGCTATGGCATACGCTCTTTCATAGACTATCTGCCGATGGAGCCACGAAAGGAGTGGCGCAGCACAGACTGGCACAAAGAACAAGAACGTGAACTGGCATGGCGGGTAAACTTCGTGAACAGCTTGTGCCAGAGATACGGCATGAAAAACGTCATCTACGTGTCACTGCACAACGATGCTGCCGGGGCCGACGGGAAATGGCACACTGCTGGAGGCTTTTCTGTATGGACGTCAAAAGGTACGACCAGGAGTGACCAGCTGGCAGAGTGCATCTACGATGCTGCCGAGCAGAACCTGGCCGGATATAAGGCCACGTTTGCCGAACTGAAGAGAAAAGGGCGTTATGGCGAGAAGCAGCAGCCCATCCGAATGGATCGCAGCGACGGAGACCGAGACTGGGAGGCTGGATATTTTGTCTTACGCAAGACATCTTGCCCTGCTGTGCTGATCGAAGCGATGTTCCAGGACAACAAACACGACGTGGCCTTCCTGCTCAGCGACGAGGGCAGGCAGGCCATCACAAGAACCATCGTTGAAGGTATCATCAAATTTATTGAATCGTTATGAAAAAAGATCTTATCATTATCTATGCAGTACCGTTTGCCGTTATCTCAATGTTTTTCGCTTTTCACTACCGCAGCCAAGTCGTAAAACTCGAAGATGATGTTGCCCGTATGGGTGTGGAACTGGCACACGCTCATATTCCACTGCAGCGTGACACCATTCACGACTCTATCGAGGTGGTGACACAGACCGTTGTGGAGGTGGTGCCGAAGAAAATGAAGGAGGCCTTGGCCGCCGACCGACAGCTCATCAAGGAACTGCAACTGAAAATCCAGCAGCTGGAGGCCATGCAGACCACTACACTCGAGACCAGCGACACGGTTCCGGCGCAGTACCAGCCACGCGACAGCTGCTTCTACTACAGCGACCAGTGGGCCGACCTCTCTCTGCAGCTCAAGGACACCACCTTCTACTACAATATCCGCGACTCGCTGGCGACCGTCGTCTACCGTGAGTACCGCCACCACTTCCTCTGGTGGAAGTGGGGCACGAAGGGATACCGGGTGAAGATCGTGAACTTCAACCCTCATGCGCGAGTGACATATAATAAGTATATCAAGGCTGAAAGGTAGATTTTTCAGCCTCTTTTTATGCTCATAAGTGTTAAAAGTTTAAGACGGTTGCAAAAAAGTTACTGAAAGATTTGGCGGTTAGTAACTTTTTTGTTACCTTTGCATCGTCAGAAATGACAAAGTGATCTAAGATGTATTGAGACATGAAGTACAACGAGTTGTACAGGAAGTTAAGGAAAGCAGGATGCTTCCTACTTCATCATGGTGCCGGCCACGATAAGTGGATGAATCCCGGAAACGGCAAATCCACTTGGGTTGGAAGGCATGGAACGGAAGAAGTGCCAATAGGTACTTTGAAGACTATCTATCAGGAACTCGGGCTTTAGGCCCGTGTTCCTCTTCCGTAAAATTCGAGATACTTTGACGATCACTTTTTAATGGAATATGAGTATGGCAAAGAAAATACAAGTAATCGTAGAGACTGGCAAGGATATGTTCGCTTGCTTTATGGTGGGTGCGAACGATGGTCTCACCGGCCTTCATGGCGACGGGAAGACTGCCCGTAAGGCCATCAGCAACTTTTACGAATGCTATGAGGAGGAAAAACAATTCTGCCAAACTGAAGGCAAGGAGACTCCAGAACTTGAATTTGAATTCATCTTCGACATCGGAGCGTTCTTCAGCTATTACCTTATCAATGTATCTGCCTTTGCCGAATATGCCGGCATGAACGCCTCACTGCTCAGGCAGTATGCTTGCGGCCTGAAATCACCTACAAAGGCTACTATTGACAAAATTAGGGCGGCCGTAGATAATTATAGAAAGGATATTGCTGCTGGCCTTCTGATAGATAGGCCAGTTCCACAATACATTTAAGATCACTCAAATCCCCCTGTGCGGGAGCATCGGGGGACTTTTCTAAGAAAACAACAAATAACAAGATATAATGATAACGATTGATTCGATAATGGCAGCTGTAGTGGTGGTAGGTGTTTTCATCTATTTCGCCCTGAAAGGCAGCGATTCCTCCAAGAAAGAGGAAAAATCTATCTACGACATCTACAGAGAGATAGGTGAAAAGTCCTCTGAATACGAGCGGTACCAGAACCGCTTGAGCAATCACGACTGATTATAGCGTATTTTTACTATATGGGAACGGGTGTTAACTTTGCAGAAAAGTTAGCACCCGTTTTTTATGGCTACAACAGAGAAATATACAACCGTCATTGAGCTCAACAGTGAGCAGGCAAAGCGCAATCTGGATGAATTGCGTAGAAAAGTGGAGTCGTGGAAAAGCGACCTGGCTGAAGCAAAGGAGAAAAAGATGGGCAGAAGTTTTATCACTGCCATCCGGAAGGAACTGAGCGAGGCAGAGAAGGAACTGAAGAAATACGATAGTGAAGTGGCACGTACCATCGGCACGTTGAATGATCTTCAATCCGCTTCCGTTGACCGCATAGAGGAAGCCCAAAGAAGTCTCCTTCGCCTTTCAAAAGAGGTGCCACACGACAGCCCTTTCTATGAGCAGCTGAATGGTATGCTCGACCAGGTGACGCAAGAGTTGGAGAATATCAAGGCTACAAAGGCTTTTGAGAAACTTCAACTGGAGGCTGAAGGTGCCACCAAGACGTTTGCACAGACACGCGCTGAAGCGGAGTTTGTGAGACAGACGGTGGAAAATATCGACACGGCATCACTGAAACAGTTGAAACTTGCTGAGCAGACCGCCAAGGGTATCAAGGAAAGTGCAGGACAAGGGACTTTGGAGTACAATGGTGCTGCCACAAGTCTTGATAAGATTAGGGAGAAATTGTCTGAGATTGATGCTCATGAGCGTAAGGTGGTAACTACGGCAGCTCAGTACAACCAGACAATGAAGGCCATACACAAAGATGAGAAGGTGGTGGCTGACGAAATGGAACTTATCGACAGAACGCTGAAGAACCTGAGTACGGCCAGTATTCGCGATTTGGAATTTTCCATCAAAGCACTCAAAGAGCAGATCCAAGATACAGAGCGCACAGGGAATAGCGTTGAGCAGCTGACAGAAAAACTGAAACTGCTGAATGCAGAACTGAAAAAAGTTCAGGATATGCAGAAGCCGGACGAAAAAAAAGAAAATTTTTTCGCCCGTAGCATGAACTTCCTGAACAAAAACTGGGGTGCCATCACCCAGACACTGGCCGCATATTCCGGACTACGTGACATAGTAAAAGGCAGTGTGGAAGCCTTTGCCGAGATGGACCAGGAAATGAGCAATGTGCGCAAATATACTGGCCAGACCATCGGTGAGGTGGAACGGATGAACGAAACGTTCAAGCAGATAGACACCCGAACACCGCGTGAAGAGCTGAATCAGCTGGCTGGCTCTGCCGGACGGCTGGGAATCACATCGACAGAAAAGGTACTGGAGTTCGTCGATGCAGCCGACAAAATCAACGTAGCCTTGGGTGATGACCTTGGAAAGGGTGCCGTGGATTCCATCGGCAAACTGGCGATGGCCTTCGGAGAGGATGACAAAAAGGGACTCCGGCAGGCCATGCTCGCCACAGGCTCCGCTGTCAACGAACTGGCACAGAACTCGGCGGCAGGGGCTGGCTACCTCGTTGACTTCGCTGCCCGACTCTCCGGCATCGGCATACAGGCGGGCATGACACAAGCACAGATACTGGGGCTTGGCGCCGCCATGGACGAGAACATGCAGAAGGACGAGATGGCTGCCACTGCACTCTCACAGATCATCACCAAGATGACCACCGACAGTGAGACTTTTGCCCGTATAGCCGGGAAAAACGTCGAGCAGTTCGCCCAACTGGTGAAAACTGACATGAACCAGGCGCTTTTGCAGTTCTTTGAGTCGATGAACAAAAAGGGTGGCTTCGCTGACCTGGCTCCCTTGTTCGAGCAGATGGGACTCGACGGTACACGCGCCATCGGGGTGCTCTCCACGCTGGCCGCGAAGATTGAGGACGTAAAGAAGCATCAGGAACTGGCAACAGCAGCCTACGAGAAAGGCACAAGTGTCATCGACGAGTTCAACGTGCAGAATAAAACGTATCAGGCTCAGCTCGAGAAAACACGAAAGGCCTTCAACGACCTGAGAATAGAACTGGGTGAGAAATTGCTGCCAGTGGCAAGTGCTACCATCAGTACTACAAGTATGATTGTCAAGGTACTAAATACAATCATCAATTTTGCAGGCAGCTACACAAAAACGCTGACGACACTTACAGCCGCTGTCATAACACTGACCATCGCCGAGAACAAACGGCTGATTGTCATGAGATATACGGCATTCGTCAATAATGTGCTTATCAAGGGAACAAAGCAACTGTTCGCCTTGCTAAACCGCCATCCTTACGCCTTGGTTGCCACTGCAATCGCTACCGTGGTAGCACTGATGGCAGATCTCGCATCGAAAAACAAGCTAGTCTCGGTTGAGACTGCTGCCCTGAACAGGATCAGAAAAGACGCAGCCTCGCGCATGGGCGAGGAACAGGCAAAGCTCGACATCCTGATACAGACGGCAAGAAGCGAGTTCTCCAGTCTGGAAAACCGCAAGAAAGCCATCGAGGAGCTGAACAGAATCATACCGGGATATAATTGCCTACTCGATGAGACAACGGGCAAATACCGTGAAAACAAGAAAGCTCTCGATGACTATCTTAGGTCATTGGCACGAAAGTATGAGATAGAAGGTGCTAAAGAGATGCTGGCTGAAATCGGAAAAGAGGTTGCAGAAGCCAGTGTGGCTATCGCAGACGCTCAGAGGCAACTGCCTGATGCTCTGGCAGAGGATGCCGAGCTGTCTATGAATACAGGCGGTGTGTATGGCAAGACCAGGACTGACGAGCTGCGCAGCCAGCTGAAAGAAAATAATAAAGTACTGGAGGATGCCGGAAAGAAACGAAAGGCCATCTATGATGCCTACCCCGAACTGTTGGGTGTAGATGACCAGAAGCCTACGTTCACAATCTATCTCCCCCCCACAGACCCTTCTTATCAGCAGCAGGACAATACTCAGAATAATGACACCAAGAAATTCTGGGAACAGCAGCTGAAGGAACGCAGGGAAAAACTGAAAGGACTGCGCGAAGATGCCAATGCCACTTCAGCTGCTATTGAGGATGCTGCGAAGAAGGTAAAGGAGGCAGAGGATAAACTGGAAATATTCACCAACGCTAAGGCAGGGGCTAAACAAGAGTCGGCAGAAGACAAGGACCGCCAGGAGCGTGAACGAAAGGCCAACGATGCTGCCAAGGCCGAGACAGAAAGACAGCTGGCAGAACTGACCCACCGCTATGCTATGGGCCGTATCCTGTACTGTGACTACGTGGATGAGCAGGAGCGCATCCAGCTGGAGGGCATCGAGCGCCGTATGCTGATATATAGCACAGAAAGCCTGGAGTACCAGAAACTCAGTCGGCAGCGCAACGAACTCCTCCTCAATGGTTCGGAGGAGTCGCAGAAGCTGACGCTTGCTAATATGCGTCAGCATCATCAGGAGCGACTGTCGGCTATTGAGGCTCAGGCTTGGCGCGAGAACATGACCGAGCAGCAGAAGAACGACATGATATTCCGCGAGGATATGCGCTTCCTCGACGAGCAGCGCATCCTCTACCGGCAGGGCACGCTGGAGCGCATCAACCTGGAACGTGAGATTTCTGAGCGCGACGAGCAATACCGGCTGCAGCGTGAACAGTACTATCAGCAGCAGCTGCAGCAGGTGCGCGAGCAGTATCTTAACCAGGCTGACGGCCAGGTGATGGATCTGGCCCTGAAGAACCTTGACGACCTGCACGCCCAGGGACTGCTGAAGGAACAGGAGTATCAGGAGGCTCTGCTGGCCATCAAGGCGCAGTATGCCAACTATGAGACTAACAGTGAGCTTGACCAGCGCGTGGGTGCCAATGCCCTGACGGTGGCTCAGAATACCGCCAAGCAGAAACTCGACAGCGAGGGTTCGTCGTCTGCCAGCATCCCTATCGTGGGTGATATCATGCTCTACCAGTCCACTATGGAACAGCTGAAGCAGATGTACCAGAATGATGAGATGACCCATGCCCAGTATCTTGCCGCCAAACAGCAGGCCACGGCGCAGTTCTGTGCCTCGCTGGCATCACAGATGCAGACAGCCTATAACTCCGTCAATCAGGTACTCTCTGCGGCCAGCAACTATTTCTCTGCCCAGCAGGAATACGAGACCGCACAGGTGCAGAAGAAATATGAGAAACAGATTAAAGCAGCCGGCAACAATCAGAAGAAGGTGAAGGAGCTCCAGGAGAAACAGCAGAAAGAGGAAGCTGACATCAAGACTAAATATGCAAAGCGGGCCGCTGCCATACAGATGGCCCAAGCTGTGGCCCAGACGGCCATCAGTGCCATCAATGCCTATTCTTCAGCGGCTGCCATCCCTGTTGTCGGCCATGTCCTGGCACCTATAGCAGCAGCTATGGCCATCGCTGCCGGTATGCTTCAGATAGCCACCATTAAGAAGCAGCAGCAGGCACAGGAGGCAGGCTACTATGAGGGTGGCTTTACGGGTGGCCGTCGGTACCGTAAGGAAGCCGGGGTGGTGCATGAAGGCGAGTTCGTGGCCAATCACCAGGCTGTAAACAACCAGCAGCTTCTACCAATGTTCAACCTTCTCGATCAGGCGCAGCGCAACAACCGCGTCGGAACATTAAGGGCTGAAGACGTGACCAACGTGATGGGCGGACCTGCAGCACAGGTCGTGACCCCCATCGTGAACGTGCAGGCTCCCGACAACGAAGAACTGATTGACACACTGGCAACAGTACGCGAGACCCAGGACCGGCTGGCCACACAGCTCGAACAGGGCATTGGCGTTGACATACCCATCGATGGGGAAAACGGCATCTACAGACAAATGAAAAGATACGAAAACCTGCTGAAAAACAAATAATATGGCTACAGTACTATACCTCGACAATGTACAGGTCTATACAGACGCATTAAAAAGCATCAAGATAGTGAAGGAGAACCCAGTGCTCACGAATTCTGGAACATACACACTCGATGTCACACTTCCCATGACAATACTTGAGAACAGACAGTTCTTCAAGAACATGAACAGGATAGATTGTTCGAAAACTCAGATAACAGCATCGTGCAGGCTGGCAGTAGATAACAAGGACTTACTGACAGGAACAGCACGTATCATACAAGTGAACAAGGATGAGGTGAAGGTGCAGCTGCTAGGAGGAAAATCTGAGGCAAACCAGAATATGAGAGATTTATATATTGAAAATGCAATATATGTTCTGGAATATGTGACGATCCCCATTTTTAACGAAACGACAGAGGCTGTCATCAACAAACAGTCTTACTGGGAAGAAGATGGGAGATGGTGGATATCTGGACTTTTTGATCTTTTCCATGCATCTCAGCCAAACCTGGTCGGCTGTGTCAAATCGGCAATATCCGCAGCAGGATTCAGCCTGAAAAGATGCGATTTCGACACAGAGCCATGGAATAAGCTTTACGTGGTTAATACAAAAATATGGGGCTACAGTTTCCCTCACTGGAGCTTCGAGTCTTTCTTCAAGGAAATATGCAATTTTTTCAACTGCGTCATGCTCGTTGAACAGAACAAGAGAGAAATCAGCTTCATCAATATTGCATCATTCTACGACAACGCAGATGTCGTAGAGATCACACCGATAGACGAATACCAGGCCGACTTCGGAGAAAATGAATTCAAAGTCCCCATCACATCACAGAACGTGGCATTCTGCCTATCCTCATCTCAGGCACACGATTACGACTACATAGACAAGGAGACACTCAGCTCATTGACTGTAATCGAATGCGGAACAGAACAGGAGGCCCACAACAGATTCGCCGAGTTGCCGGCAGAAGACAGAAAGAAATACCTCTACAAGACCAACAATGGATACTATGCCGCAGGAACACGGGGACTGATCAAGGTAGGCCACTTCTCTGACTTGGTGAGAAACAGAGACTCCGACGATGTGCTCACGCTGAATATATGCCCCGTGGCCATAAGATACTCACAGGAGGCACTTACCTGGCATGTAGGAGGCATATTCAGCACAGAAAACTATCCCATGTCATGCTGGGTGCCGAGCGTAGAAGGCCCAGATACAAATCAGGACACAGATGAGGAAACTGAAGAAACAGCTCTCAGCATCATTGAAAGCAGGGGTACAAAAAGCTCACAGCAGCAAGACGACATAATGCAAGTTTTCTTCATGGACGACTTCGCACAGACTTCGGAGACACAGGAGGGGAGCTACAGGGCAGCACCTTTCAGAATGCCATTCACCGATTATCAGTATCGTGGAGGAGAAGACCACAGCCACTGGTCACTTTCACTGAACGCGTCCTCGGCTGACTACTATCTCGGCCAGCTGCACAGATTGCCATTCACCATCAACACAAAGGTCAAGAACGTTTTCAAATTTCTCAGCGACCACATCCCCGAACCTACTTCAATCTTCAATATACGCAACAAACTGTACATCTGTGAAAAAATAGAAGCTTCTGTTGACTCCCAAGGCATGTCAAAAATCATGACAGGCTATTTCTATGAGTTCAGTCTATAAGTCGCCATCCCAGTCTTGCAGCTCCACATGGGCCGTATGTTTCACCTTCGCATAGCGGTTCGTTGTGGCTGCATCAGCATGCCGGGCCTGATCACGGGCTGTCAACAAGCCATACTTGTCTATATTCTCACTAATGCCAGTGTCCTTCAGCGAATAGAACTGGTAGGTGTCAGGCCAGCTGAGGGCATTGCGCATCTTCGCCCACTCCTGCCGGAAGCGGTTGACCGCCACCTGCTCTGTCGATGGGCGAAGGTCAGGCCCGAAGATGTAATACTGAGATGGTGAATTGAAGACACCGAGGTCTATCATCAGCTTCAGCACTTTCTTTGGCACCGTCACCTCCTGCCGCTTGCGGTTCTTGGCGAACTTGCCCGGCAAGGTCACAATACAGTTGGTGATATCAATATACCCAATCTTCAGAAACCGCATTTCGTCCGGCCTGATGTTTACGTAATATTCGATGTAGCACGCAAGTAGGAAATGCGGATTCTGGGACGTAAGATATTCACGCATCGCCAACAGAGCGGACTTTGTCAACGGCTCCCGTTTCTTTTCCTCCTCGCGCATCTGCTTGATGTCGGCCACAGGGTTGCTGTCCTTTGATATATACTCCTTATCGATGAGCCAGGATGAGAAAGTCGAGAGCCACGTGCGGTAGCCATTACGCGTCACCGCTGACACATCCTTGTCAAAATAGAGGTAGTCCAGGAACTCGACACACAACATACGGTCGAACTCGTATATATAAAATAGGTGTGTGTCGGTTTCGTCCAGAAACTGCTCGAAATTCTTGATTCTGCTCTGGTAGTCATAGACGGTTTTCTCTTTCAGCAATCCTTTGCGACCAGCCACTAACAAATAGTCCTTATATCGAGAAAGAACAAAATCCCATTTAGTGAACTCTCTCGTAGTGCGGGCCTTCACGAAAGGGTTCCACCCGTTCTTTACTTCCTCAACTATCCACGCTATTTTCTGCTTGGCCATCTCGTTTCTCGCCTTTGCTGTCTTGTACCTGTTGAGCATGTACTTCTTCCGGCGCATCTGGTTTGATGCAGGATCAAGAATATAGAAATCGACGTACCACCGCTTTGCTTTGTGAAGCATGGGGTAGGTCCAGGGATATATTACTTTTCTATTCGAAATTAGATTTTTTTCGTGCGAACACATTTTTTTAACGTTGTTTCCGTAGTAACAACGTCATCCAGACCGTATTCAAAAAATTCCCGATTTCGTCCCACTTGGAAACGAAAGACTGGGCAACTCGCTAATGATTAGCTTGTTACCCAGTCGCAGTTGCGGAGGCAGGATGCCCCTTGACTGCCGCAAAGTCCCTAAATACTGATATTCTGGGCTACGTTTTACTATTGTTTTTTATATCGTAACGGCCCGATTTCGTCCCACTTTTGGGAAAAGTAGATAATGAGTTATCTAACTTAACTAAGAGGGAAACAAACACGTCCCGTTTTTGTCTGCTGTATGAGATTACCGTTTCGCCAACTCAATGAGCTGGTCGATGCGATGGTTGAGTTCGGCAATAGTTTTGTCCTGGCGCTCGATGACATCGCGGAGGTGCCTGTTGGTAGCGGCCAGAACTTCCGGGTCGGCAGTCACATTGTAGCTGCTGACCGTATTGTTGTCGCCTGTCACCTGATTGGTAGCGTATTTGGTTTCCCTGTCGAAGAGGTCGTCAATGGGGCACTGGAGAAGGTTAGCAATACGCTCGATGGTGTCAGCCTTGGGGTTGGTGTTGCTTTCTATGTCGTGAAAAGACGCGTTGCCTGAACGCTCAGGATATACGAAGGCGAAGAAATCCTTTGCCTTTAGACCTTTGCTTCTGACCAGTCTTGATACTTTTTCAGGATTATATGCCATTGCCTAAACTGTTTGTTTTCACCCTCTACATCGGGTATATTACCAACTAAATTATTTATAATTAGTCTAAATACCATGTTAACAAGGTATTTTACACCATGTTTATTTGGTATTATCATTTATTCTTTATACTTTTGCTGGCAAATTTACTAATTTTATTTTGATTATGCAAGCGAAACACGAAGAATTAACGAGCATGGGCCTCCTGTCCTACTACGGCAAACTCACTCAGAAAGAGCGGGTAAGGCTGAAGAACTATGTAGCTCGGAAGTTTGATTTGAGCTATTACACCGTGGACGGAAAGTTTCGTGGAAGAACCAATTTTTCGGCTGCTGAGCTGTTGGCCTTGCAGCCTATCGTAGAGGGTGAGACATGGAAGCAATAGAGTTCTACCTGTGGGAGGGAGAGGTGCGCTACCGGGTGAATGGCCAGGAGCGTAAGTTGGCGCAGGGCGACCGCGAGATTATCGAGTTCGTTCTTGACACCCTGCGCCGCTATTTCCCGGAAGCGTTGGCCGCGCTGAATGAAGAATGCGCTGCGTCGGAGGCCAACAGGCGCTACTTCGACTTCCGACGGGTGGATCTCTTTATCCGCTGCAACTTCGCTGAGCACGACACGCTGCACTTCGACATCGGGCGAGGGCTGCTGCACTTTGAGGATGTGAGGTGCCCACGTCGTGGCATCTGCAAGCATGAGGGCGTCATCTGTAAGCCCCGGTTCCGCATGCAGGTACCGAAGGAAGAGGGCAAGGTGGCCGTGCTCTATTCGCGTGGGCTAACCGCTGACGAGATTGCCGGTGTGCTGCGTAAGAGCATCAAGACGGTGAAGAACCAGCTGGAGAGCGTGCGCAAGCGCCTGCATCTGGATAGGACCAGAGACCTAATCAAGATTTTCAGTATTTATAACGGTTTTACATTATGGGAGTAGAAGGAAAGAAGAGTAGCTTGCTCAGAAAACTGATGAAGCAGGCAGAATGTCAGAAGCCATCTATAACTCTGACGGATGAGGAATGGCAAATGGTGAACGAAATGTCGTCCTTGATATGTAATGGCATCGCCGAGGCCATCGAACAACAGCCCTATGTTTCGCAAAACGTACTCAACTACACAATGGCGAATGTTGTGGCCATGACGATGAAACTTAATAGTGATATGTTCGGGTATGTTGGAGGCGAAGCAGGCTACATGTCACTTCTGATAAAGAATGCTTGGTCAAGGATAAAAGACAAAGCAATCGATTACGGCTCCAGTGGAGAGCCTGAATAGATTCTTGGCTCAAAACAGCCGCCCTGCCTACTATTGAAGTAAAAGATTTTTGCCATACAAATTAAACACTTTGGCGGGGCGGCATTTTTCCCAATTTAATAATTTGCGATATGAAACTACAAGATTTTGAAAACTCCATCGTTGCGTTAAACTGCTCGGTGGTATTAGATGAGGTGAAACTCTACAAAGGCCATGTGCGCCGGTTCTTCGGTCACAAGGGCTGCACACTGGTTATGTGGGATGAACATGGGCGTGGCTACTCATGTGTGCTCCAGACGGTGGAAGCGTCTGAAATGCAACACGACACACACAAAGGCGTGAGTGAAAGCTGCTATAACCGCGACAAAGTGTATGATCTTAAATTCGAATGAGACATGATGTATGTAGAAATGACCAAAGACCTCGAGGTCAACCTGATGGGAATGTCATGGGAAGAAGCCGTTGCGCTTCTGCGAATGATTGAGGGTGCCGGGCTGCAGGAGCGTCGTATGTTCAACGGTGTGCTTCAGCAGCTGAAGCAGCCTGTGGACAAACTGATGAAATAAACAGATTACGACATGAAGATAGGAGAAAGAGTAATTGTCAGTGCTGCAGTCACTGGTGACGGGGAGCAGCACAATGGCTGGATAGCCGATGTTTACGAGTTCCTGCGTGAGACATTCGTTGAAGTGGAATTCGACAGCCCTGCCGCTGATGGGCGACCTGGCTGTATAGTGAACAACCTTGGAATGATCAGAAGCATATGAGTTATTTCCCAGAATTTGACAAATACGGGCGATATATCGAGTCGCCATGTTATGGCTGTGACCTCGATGATTGCAGATTCTGTCCGAGACAAGCCAAAGACGAAGATTAATATGAATGCCGTTCAACTTGAAATATTCGGCATGTCGGCAGACGAAAGCCAATTCACATCGACAATGTGGGGAGTACTGACGTTCTTCCCAGCTTCGACAAACAAATGGAAGGACACCTGCCGACATTGTCTCCTATGGGACAACGCTGCCAGTCATTGCTCAGAACCACCTGGCTCTGCCAGATGCGCCGACTACGAGCGTACAGACAAACGTGAAGGTTATTTTTCAATTCAAGAAATGCCAATATGAAGAAACTAAGTGAAAATCTGAATCCCAAGTGCGAGAGGATTTCGCAAAAGACGCATGATTATCTGTTTAAGGTGTCCGGCGGTGCCGACTGCCTGGCATGGAACATGCACATTCTTGCCAACGAGCTGGCCAAGGACTATGCCACGGGCTATGAAGGTCTTGTGTGGCTCCAGAACATGGCTGCCCGTGTCGATGCTTTATCCCATGAAATAGCAGAAGTGATTAACCTCCTTGAGGACGAAAACAAGACACCGCAATGAAAATACCCCCCCCATTGTACGTAGTAACCGGACTATGGCACGGCCATCGTCGAGAGGCCATCAGTCTGCCTTGCAGCCGTCTGAAGGCCGTAGAACTGAGAGACTGGACACGCCGGACATTTCAGAATGTCAGCGTGTATGTGGATATCCAAATAAGAGAGTGTAAAAGTATATGAAGCAACTGATCCCACCATCGAAGAATAATATCCATGACTATCCTGGCAAATGCCAGAAGGTTGTTGCTGTATGGCCAAGCGGCAAGGTGGCCGGGTATTTCGACAGCATCAAAGTTGCCGTTGAGAAATATGGATTCAGCCGGGATGGCATCACGCGCTGCTGTCGTGGCCGTCAGCGCTTGTGTGGCGGGCTGAATTGGTTTTACGAAAAGGACTATATGCCCATATAC